>ENA-OSAF01000009-OSAF01000009.1-marine-sediment-metagenome-genome-assembly--contig:-NODE-9-length-122486-cov-84.220050_pt1 | contig 122486 bp, 108 predicted proteins | sample MGYA00237872_ERZ529318 | MGnify/ENA primary metagenome ERZ529318 (study PRJEB26369, sample SAMN03142813) | marine sediment metagenome | biome: marine; feature: borehole; material: sediment... | reverse complement strand
AGATCGGCCCCAAAACCCGTGACGCGTCACGCGTTACGCGTAACGGCACTTCTGGCTCCCGGAACGCCGCCTCCACCCGCCAAAGACCCTTGTACGCCAGGGCCACTTCCTCCGCCGGAAGGTCACCGTCGGTCAACAGCACGCACTTCCCGTCGTAGCGGGCCTCCCGCTTGAGCGCCCCCTCATCGATCTCCACCTTCGCCCTCTCGATCCTGAGGTACCTCCGGTACCCTCGATTTCCCACCAACCCTTTGAGCCCGCCCCGGGCAAGCCTCTCCACGAGCTTTCCCACCATCTCCTCCCCTACCTCCCGCACCCGCCTCATCCTCGCCCCCAGATGTGGGAAAGGCCCAGGGAGGACAGAAGCTCCAAGTTCTCCTCCAATACCGTCCCCCGTCCGACACCACGATCACCCGCCCGACGGGGAACCGCTCCCTCAACGAGATGATCGCCCGGGCGAAGCTCCGCACGTCCGCGGTGGCCCCGGGGAAGACCTCGTGGGCGATGGGCACCCCTCCCTCGGTCATCGCCACCGCCACCACGATCTGTTTCAGATCCGGACGTTTGCCCCGGGGAGTGACCGTACTCCGCTAGCCCCGCCGGCCCCTCCCCCTGAAAGGAGACCGTGGTGGTGTCGAAGAACACAAGGTCCACCTCCCGGGAGAAAAGATCCCTCCTTTTCCGAAACAGGTCCTCCTCAAGCCGCTCCTTGTGCTCCCACAGCACGTCCAGCGCCCGGTAAAAGTGGTGCAGCTCTAACCCTGCAAAAGAAGGCTCCTCCACCTCCTCGATCCAGCGGGACACCTCCAGCTTGGAACACGGACAAAGCAACTAATTCAGCACCATGGCGAAGATGGCCGCCACCACGTCGAACTCGTAACCCCGTGCCCCTACGTACCTCGCCAACAACTTCCCCAGGCCCAGTTCCTCCCACAGCCTCTTGAACACCAGCACCGGCCCGTACTCCTTGGCCGCATGTACGAACAGGTCGTGGGCCACATCCAATACCTGGGTCCGGAGAGCGTAGCGGGCCAGCCCCTCCACCAATGCATCGATGGCCCCCTCCTCCCGTAGCTCGTCCAGCCGGCCCAAATAGGCCACCACCTTCTGGCGGGGCTTCCCATTCACGCGCACGCCTCGTCCTTGTTGCGGAACCGTTTCACCCGGATGTACATGACACAACAACCTTGGCAAATTCCTTCAGATCAATAGGCACTACAATTTCCGTTGTCGAACATCCGCGCCCCCATCTCTTGGGCATTTCAGGTCGTCGCGAGGCTCAAATCCCGACGCTGAGTGTCAAAGTTGGATTTGACTCACAATTAAAGACTTGAACACCACCTCTAGGATTTTCAAGTCAGGCATTCCAGCTCCCTCAGCTCCGGGACTTCGCCCAGAACACCAACGCTCTGAGGATTAAATCAAATCTTGTGTTTCAATTAGCAATTTGGGATTCGGCCAGTTCCCATTGCGAAGGCTCATTTGCTTTTTATGAATGCCTTTGTTTCAAGAGGTACCAGTTGTTTTATGTACTCGAAGTGCTCATCGGCGTGCCAAAGCTGGAGTTCTCCCGCTATCGCCGCCTGAGCGATCAGCAGATCCGGGAGCGGAACGTTAAGCCCACCGCGCCGCAGGGTATAACCGAGCCGCGCGGCTTCAAGCCATACCTCCGGAGTGATCGGGACCTCCTCTAAAGCTTCCAGATCCGCGCTCAGCCGCTCGAAGGCCTCATCGTCCCTCGCTCTCACCAAAAGCTCCGCTTTTACCACCCAACACGTGAAAACCCTTTCGGCCGAAAGGATTCGCTTCACCTCCGCTTTAATCTCCCTATCTCCTCCGCGCCGCAGATAACGGACCCAAATAGAAGTATCCAAAAGCACACCTTTGCGCTGTGGCTGTCTCACGGCCTGTCCTTTGCCGCTTCCCGCCACGAGGAAAGCTCCTCCGAGGTCCAGTCCACCAGGCCCGACCCCGCCAATTCCTTGAGCTCGGCCAAGCGGTATTTCCTCACGAGCTCCCGCAGGGCAAGCTCGATCACTTCACGCTTGCGTTTCTTGCCCGCAAGCCGCATGGCTTCCGCAAGGAGCTCGGGGTCAACCGAAATCGAGAACCTCTTCATGGCGCGCCTCCAAGCACCAGCACTATACACCACCATTTGGTGCAAAACAAGGCACCAAAAACTGCTTCGCTTTGACTTGCTCGGATACCCTCTTTCCGTGCTTTGGACCAATCTGTTGATTCACGATTCAAGATTTGCCCCGAGAACGAGCCTGTGCTTTTAGATCAGCCCGAGGAGCCGCTCACCCCCCGGGTCGGAGGAGGAAGAAGGCCGCTACCCCTATACCCAGGGCAGCGAAGCTGTACAGATGGTAAACGGCCAGGAAGCGCCACTTTCCCACGTTTTTCCTGGCGAAAAGCCTGTAGGAAATCAAGCTAGCCAGCGATCCAAACAGGGTCCCAAATCCGCCCACGCTGGCGCCCCAGAGGAGGGCCCGCCAGTTGGAGGTGAAATCGGCGAACAGGAGGGTGCTGGGCACGTTGCTAATGAGCTGGCTGGACAGGGCGGTGTACAGGAAAACCTCCCCGGGGCCCTTCAGCCGGGGGCTGAAGGCGTGGAGCAAGTTATCGGTGAACCCGAAGAAACAGAGGAAGGTCAGGAGCAGGAAGTAATCCACCCGGAGGGCTTCCCGGTCCCGAACGGCGGCGTAGAGGAGGGGGGCCACCCCGGCCCACAGCGGAAGGAGCTTAAGGGCCACGGGCAGGAACAGGGCCAGGAGGACCACATAGGGATAGGAGCCCCGGTCCACCGGCGGCGGCGGAAGCGCTCGGGAGCGCGCCTTCATCCGGCCCGCCAAGAACACCGCGAACCCGGTGGCCGCCAGGGCCAACGGGAAGATGGCGCCCACGAACTCCCCGGCCCGGAGGTCGAAGTGGTAGTAGATGAACAGGTTCTGGGGGTTTCCGAACGGGGTCAGGGCCGAGGCCCCGTTGGCCACCACCGTCTCCAAGGCGATGACCCCCTCCACCCCCTCCACATCCGCGGCGAGGGTCAACGGCACCATCACCAACAGGGCCACGTCGTTGGTCACGAGGGGTGCCAGGAGGGCGGTAAGGGCCACCAGGCGGAGGGGCAAACGCCCCCCGGCCCCCAGGGAGGCGCCCAGCCGTGCCAGGAGGTGGCCTTTCTCCAGCCCCCTGATGATCACCAGGAACCCCAACAACAAGAAGAGCACGTGAAAGTCGTCCGGGGTGTAACGGGGTATACGGCGCAGGACCAGGGACGAGGCGATCAGGCCCAGGAGGCTCACCCCGAAGAGCCATTCCTCCGCGGCTCGCCTCAACAGGTGATGCACGGCCGTGCCCCCGGATGAAGGGACCCCTCGGGCACGATGGCCCCTCCGGAAGGGGGAGCGATCAGAGCTCCTCCGCCCGCGTGGCCTCCCGCTCCCGGATGCGGGCGATGACCTCCTCCAGGGGCCGCGGCCCCAGGTCCTCCCCGGTGCGGAGCCTCACCGCCACCTTGCCCGCCTCGACCTCCCGGGGGCCGCAGACAAGCATGTAGGGGATCTTCTGGAGCTGGGCCTCCCGGATCAGGTACCGCAGGGTCTTTCCGCCCCGGGACCAGGACTCCGCCCGGATCCCCGCCTCCCGGAGCCTGGCCGCCACGGAGTCGGCGTGCTCCCCCTGCGCCTCCGTCACCGGGAGCACCACCGCCTGCACCGGCGCCAGCCACACCGGGAACGCCCCGCCGAAGTGTTCGATCAGGATCCCGAAGAACCGCTCGAAGGAACCCAGGAGGGCCCGGTGGATCATGTAGGGGCGATACTTCCGCCCGTCCTGGCCGATATAGGTCATGTCGAACCGCTCGGGGAGGTTGAAGTCGAACTGGATCGTGGTGAGCTGCCAGGAACGCCGCAGGGAGTCCTCGATGTCGATGTCGATCTTGGGCCCGTAAAACGCCCCCTCCCCCTCCTTCACGTCGTAGGGGATCCCTTCCGCCTCCAGGGCCTTGCGCAGGGACTCGGTGGCGAGATCCCATGCTTCCGGCTCACCCACGAACTTCGGCGGCCGGGTGGAAAGGTGCGCCGAGAACTCCGAGAACCCGAAGGTCCGGAGGATCTTGAGCGCGAACCTGAGCACCTTAAGGATCTCCTCCTCCACCTGGTCGGGGCGGCAGATGATGTGGGCGTCGTCCTGGGTGAAGCCCCGCACCCTCATCAGGCCATGGAGCACCCCGCTCCGCTCGTACCGGTAGACGGTTCCGAGCTCGGCGTACTTGATGGGCAGATCCCGGTATGAGCGGGTGCGGGTCTTGTAGATGGCGATGTGGAAGGGGCAGTTCATGGGCTTGATGAAGTACTCCTGCCCTTCTATGTCCATGGGGGCATACATGCTCTCCCGATAAAACTCGAGGTGCCCCGAGATCTCCCACAGGCGGGCTTTGCCGATGTGGGGGGTGTACACGAGCTCGTACCCCTCGCGCTCGTGCTCCCTCACCCAGAACTCCTCGATGATTCTCCGGACCTTGGCCCCTTTAGGGTGCCAAAGCACGAGCCCCGCCCCGATCTCGTTGTGGATGGAGTAGAGGTCGAGCTGCTGCCCCAGGGTGCGGTGGTCGCGGCGCCGGGCCTCCTCCCGCCACTTGAGGTACTCCTCCAGTGCCTCGGCGGTAGGGAAGGCGGTGCCGTAGATCCTGGTCAGCATGGGGTTGTTGGGATCGCCCCGCCAATACGCCCCCGCCAGCTCCAGCACCTTGAAGTGCTTCACCATCCCCGTGGAGGGGAGGTGGGGCCCCCGACAGAGGTCCATGAACTCCCCCTGCTGGTAAAAGGAGATCCGCTCGTCCGGGATCTCGGCGATGAGCTCGAGCTTGTAGACGTCGTTGCGCTTCCGGTAGTACTCGATCGCCTCCTCCCGGGAAAGGTATACCCGCTCCACGGGGTAGTCGGCGGCCACGATCTTTTTCATCTCTTCCTCGATCTTCGGGAGATCCTCGTGGGAGATGGGCTTTTCGAACTCGAAGTCGTAGTAGAAGCCGTCGCGGATGGAGGGGCCGATGGCGAGCTTGGTTCCCGGGAAGAGCCTGAGCACCGCTTGGGCCATCACGTGGGCCGCCGTGTGCCGCAGGATCTCCAGGGCCTCGGGGTCCGTGATCGTGAGGGCCTTTACCTCCCCATCCGTGGGGAGGGGATCGCGGATGTCGCGGAGCTCCCCGTCCTGGAGGGCTCCCACGATCCCGTCGGTGAGCCCCCGCTCCCGGAGGAGCTCGAGGAGGCTCACCCCCGAAGCCTCGATGGTCTCTCCCTGCGGCAACACCACTTTGGCCATCGCATCCCCCTTTACCCTAGGGAATTACCACTAAAGTTAGCCGCTTGTGCCGGTCCCCACAACTCCGCCGGCCATCCAGCTCCGAGCCAAGCCGGCAGGCCGTTGCAAACGAAAGAACTTGCCATCCCATCGCGAATTCCGTAACATCTGGCGGAGGTTACAATGGGGAAAATTGAGGTAACTTACATAGAAGATGAGATGGAGCAATCGTACATCGACTACGCCATCTCGGTAATCCGGGGTCGCGCCATCCCCGATGTTAGAGATGGTCTGAAACCCGTACAGCGCCGCATCCTCTACACCATGCGGGAACTGGGGCTCCTCCCCGGCCGTCCCCACAAGAAATCGGCCCGCATCGTGGGCGAGACCATGGGTAAGTACCACCCCCACGGGGACATGGCCGTCTACGAGGCCCTGGTGAACATGGCCCAGCCCTTCTCCACTCGTTATCCCCTGATCGACGGCCAGGGGAACTTCGGCTCCGTGGACGGGGACGAGCCCGCGGCCATGCGCTACACCGAGGCACGTCTGGCTCCCATCGCCGTGGAATTCCTGGAAGAGCTCAACGAGGACACGGTGGAGTTCCTTCCCAACTTCGACGCCTCGCTGGAGGAGCCCGAGGTGCTGCCGGCCAAGTTCCCCCACATCCTTGCCAACGGGGCGTGGGGAATATCGGTGGGGATGACCACCCAGATCCCGCCCCACAACCTCCGGGAGCTGATCCAGGCCACCCTCTACGTCCTGGACCACCCCGACGCCACCGCGGAAGAGCTCCTCCCCCTGATCCCCGGTCCCGACTTCCCCACCGGGGGCCTCATCGTGGGGCGGGACGGGATCAAGAAGGCCTACGAGACCGGGGTGGGGCGGTTCCGGGTACGAGCCCGGGCCTTCGTGGAGGACTCCCGCATCGTGATCACTGAGATCCCCTATCAGGTACGCAAGACCTCCATCCTCGAGTCCATCGCGGCCAAGGTGAAGTCCGGCGAGATCGAGGGCATCGCCGATCTCCGGGACGAATCGGACCGGGAAGGGCTGCGGATTGTAGTGGAACTTAAGAAGGGAACCGACCCTAACGCGGTACTCTACAAGCTCTTCAAGCTCACCCCCCTCGAACGCACTTATTCCTGCCATTTCCTGGTGATCGTGGACGGGGCGCCGCGAGTTTTGCCTCTTCCCACGCTCCTCAAGGTCTTCCTGGACTTCCGCCGGGGGGTGGTGGACCGCCGCACCCGGTATCGGCTGCGCCAGGCCAAGGACCGGGCCGAGGTCTTGGAGGGGTTCAAGAAAGCGCTGGAGCGCTTGGACGAGGTGATCGAGATCGTGCGGACCTCCAAGGATCCCGAGGAAGCCAAGGTCCTCTTGGTGGCCGAGATCGGCCTCACCGACCGTCAGGCCGACGCCGTCCTCAAGATGCGCCTGTCGCAGCTCACCCGGATGGAACGCCAGTCCATCGACAAGGAGCTCGCGGAGCTCCGGGAGAAGATCGCCAAGTACGAGGCGATCCTGGCCGACCCCAAAAAGCGGGACCAGCTCATCCGGGAGGAATTGTCCGCGATCGCCGAGAAGTATGGAGACGACCGCCGCACCGAGATCGTGTCGGAGGCCGAGGAGGTGCTCCAGGAACCGGTGGCCCCGCGAAAAGAGGTGCTGGTGGCGGTCACCGCCAAGGGCTACATCAACGTTACCGAGCGGGACGCCTTCCGCGCCCAGGGCCGGGGCGGAAAGGGCGTCATCGGGATCCGCCCCCGGGAAGGGGATTTCCTGCGAGTGATGGTCCCTGCCCACACCTACTGCGACCTCCTCCTCTTCACCGATATGGCCAAGGTGTTCAAGCTTCCCCTGGGCCGCCTCCCCGTGGGCAACCGCGACTCCACCGGCAAGAACCTGCGGCAGTTCCTGGAGATCGCCCAGGATGAGGAGATCCGGGCGGCCCTGCCGGTGGAGGACTACGGCCGGGGCTACTGCCTCTTCGCTACCCGCCGGGGGATCGTGAACCGGAACCCCCTCTCCGACTATGCCAACGCCCACTCCAAGGGAATTGTGGCCCACACCGCCGTGGACGCCGACCGTCTCGTGGATGCCCTGATCAGCGCCGGGAGAGGCGAGGTCCTGGTGGCCACGGCTAAGGGGAAGGCGATCCACTTCCCCGAGGAAGAGGTCCGCCTCACCCGCCGCCCCTCCAAGGGGGTGATCGGGATCCGCCTGGACGAGGACGACGCCGTCATCGGGATGGTGTGGTGGCCCAAGGGCTCGCCCCCGGATTACCTTCTCTTTGTGACCGAGAACGGCTATGGGAAGCGGATCGAGCCTGGGGAATTCCCTCTCCAGGGCCGGGGCGGGAAGGGCGTCATCGCCATCAAACTGGATCGGACTTCCGGGAACCTGGTGGCGGTGGTGCCGGTGTATACGGGCGCTGAGGCCCTGGTCTCCACCGCCATGGGCAAGGTGATCCGGTTCCCCGTGGACGAAGTCTCGGTCTTCTCCCGCTACGCCCGCGGGGTGAGGTTGATGCGGCTATCCGCCGAGGACCGGGTGGCTTCGGTGGTGGTGGTCTGAAGGGAGGTCCCATGGATGTCCGGGAAAAGGTCCGCCGGGATATCGAGCTATTGAAGAGGAACACAGAGACCCTTCTCCCCGAAGAGGAGCTCGCCCGCAAGCTCGAACGCTACTACCGCGAAGGAAAGCCCCTGCGGGCGAAGCTGGGGATAGATCCGTCCGCCCCCCATCTCACCCTGGGCCACGCCGTGGTCCTGCGGAAGCTCCGGCAGTTCCAGGACCTGGGCCACATCGCGGTGCTTGTGGTGGGCGACTTCACCCGGCGGATCGGGGATCCCTCCGGACGGGCCAAGACCCGGCCCCCCATGTCCCCGGAGGAGATCGAGCGCAACATGGCCTCCTATAAGGAACAGGCGTTCAAGATCCTGGATCCCGAACGGACCGAGGTGCGCTACAACTCCGAGTGGCTGGGGAAGCTCACCTTCGAGGACGTGATCCATCTCACTGCCAAATACACCGTGGCCAGGATGCTGGAGCGGGACGATTTCAAGCGCCGCTTCGAAGAAGGGATCCCCATCACCATCATGGAGTTCCTGTACCCCTTGGCTCAAGCGTACGATTCCGTGGCCATCCGAGCCGACGTGGAGCTCGGCGGCTCGGACCAGCGGTTCAACCTCCTCATCGGCCGGGAGATCCAGCGCGAATACGGCCAAGAGCCCCAGGTGGTCCTCACCATGCCGCTCCTCATCGGAACGGATGGCGTGCACGCCATGTCCCAGTCCCGGGGGAACTACATCGGGATCGCGGAGCCCCCAGAGGAGCAGTTCGGGAAGATCATGTCCATCCCCGATGAGCTCATGCCCCAGTACGTGGCGCTTCTCACCGACCTCGCCTGGCGGGAGTTAGAGAAGCTCCACCCCAAGGAGGCGAAGAAGCGGCTGGCATGGGAGATCGTGGCGTGGTTCCACGGGGAGGAAGCCGCCGATCGCGCCCGCCGCCACTTCGAGCGCGTGTTCGAGGAGGAAAAGCCGCCGGAGGAGATGCCCGAGGTCCGGGTGCCGGCGGAGCTTTTGGACGAGGCAGGGACGGTTTGGATCATCGATCTACTCGCCGCCTCGGGCCTCGTCTCATCCCGGTCCGAGGCGCGACGCCTGGTGGAGCAGGGCGGGATTTGGATAAACGGCGAGAAGGTGACATCCCGCGATGCCCGGATCGAGCTCCAGAAACCGCTGGTCCTCCGGGTGGGGAGACGGCGCTTCGCCCGCGTCCTCCCCCCATAGAAAAAAACCGGGGCTGGCAGATGCCGGCCCCGGATCCGGTATCCTCTTCAGTCGCGGATGTCGGAGGCGCCCCGACAGATAGAGCTTCTCCAAAAAAGCAGCGGGTTCGCGACGGACCAACAGTTGTGAACGCTCTGGACGTCGGGATTATCACAGCAGAAGCCGCTGGGCTCCATGTTGGAGCTGGATGTGCCCGCCACGAGATCCGCGGAGGACGTCCCAGGATGGCCCAGGCCCAGGGCATGGCCGAGCTCGTGGGCCAGGTGATAGTGGTTCACGTCCCCTGTCTGGCACGGCGGACACGGGGGGCAGAAGCTGGGGCAGGGACATGGGGCCGGGATGTCCAACTGGCAAGCACAGATACCACTACCAAAACCAACGCGGATCTTTTCATCCGAACAACGCTCCTTTCGTATTCAAATTTGGCTCAACAGTTCCCTCGATCCACCACCTCCCCAAGTTTCAGGTCGAAACACGCCGATGCGAAGCGCAACCGCCTCCTACGCCCTCCCGCGGATGGCCGGCACGTCCGAGGACGAACCCCCGGATTACTCCTCGGCGAAGGGCAGGACCCAGACCTCCACGGACCCGGGAAGTGCCTCGGGCGATACGGTTACCGAGGGAGACGTGAATTCCCGCACCGTCCAGCCTTCGGCGCGGGCGAGCTCCAGGAAGCCGTCCAAGGGCGCGATTTCCTTCCAGGGGCAATACCCCTCCACGTAGTAATGCATGGGGAGCACCACCCGCACCGTGGGGAGCTGCTTTATCACCTGGACCGCCTCGGCGGCGTCGATGGTGAAGTAACCCCCCACGGGGATCATGAGCACCTGGACGTTTCCAAGGGCTTCGATCTGCTTCTGCGTCAGGGGGCGGCCGAGGTCCCCCAGGTGGGCGAACCGAACTCCCCCGAGATCGAAGGCGAACATGCACACGAGCCCCTGGCCGTGGCCCGATTTGGTCACGTGAGTGGCTTCCACGAAGTCCGCCGTGAGCCAATCGGTGATCTTCCAGCGGCCCTCTTTCACGTGTTTTTGCTTGTCGAAGGGCCAAACGAGGAGGGGGTTCCCGGTGACCCTATCTTTTTCCCCGTAGCACCAGGGGCAGTGGTCGATGTGGCCGTGGGTGATGAGCACCACATCCGCCGGCTTGGGCAGGGCGGGGTAGGGTACATAGGTGGCGTAAGGGTCGATCATCACCGTGTGATCTCCCTCTTGCAGGATGAAACAGGAGTGCCCTAGATAGGTAAGCGTAACCTCAGCTGTCCAACCGGCAGCCCCAAAGACTACCGCCAACCCCATCAATACCAACATCCTGCACATCATTGCCTCCTTTCCCGCCTCTCGGGCGGGGTTTGATTATCCTTCCACCTCGAACAGCAGGGTGCAAGAGAGGCCGTCGTCGATGTAAATCTCCATCCACCAGGTGCCCTCCGGCCGGGCCTTTGGATCCCCCAGGTGAACCTGGAGTAGGAGGTGCAGCTCTTTAGGCAGTTCACCCCGTACTTCGAGGGATTGGGGGAAGTGGCCGTGTAGGTATCCCTGGGCGTTGCAGATTCCCACCCGGATGTTTACCTGTTCGCACAGAGGAGAGATCTTCAGCCACCAGGTGGCAAGCCGATCAGCGGCGGCGAAGACGGGCTTCCGATCCACCGGGATGCCCTGCTCGTCGTGGGTGACAGCGCAGTCCACCAAGTTGGGGCAGGGGGCATCCGGTTCCTCTGGCTCCTTGAGTTCCTCCCCTGGGGGTCTTACCCGTCCGCCAGGGCCCCTCACCTGGCCAGGGGGGTGGGCGCCCGGAACCCCGCCAGGACCGCCCTCCTTCCGCCAGACGTACACCTTATCGTTTACCTTCAGCGAATCGGGGATGACAAGCGGTCCCGGGCCGAGGAGGGCGTCCAGGGAGAGGGAAGCGTCCCAGCCCGGGATCCCGCCGGACACCCATAGGGCCCCCGTAGACCAGAACGCCTGGCCCCCCCATAGCCCCGTGTCCTGAAACGGGGCGGACACGGCGTTGTGGTAGATCCAGGTCCTACCAGCAAGGTCGTAGCTGAAGTGGCAGGGGGTAGAGAAGACTCTCCCGCCGCCGATGTACAGGCCGCCGATCATATGGACCAGGCCGTCCTCCTTGGCGAACGCGGCCAGGTGCTTGGGCGAGGCTCGTCACCCTGGGTCTTGAGCCTGCGCCATTCTCCCTTCATCAGGTTGTAAGCCGGGCAAGGTGGCCCGCAGTACACGGTGGCGTAGGCCCTCCAGAACTCTTCCGGAGCATCTGGCCCCTGGGTCCAGGTCCCGGACTCGAACTCGTAGCCCCACAGGTCCCGCCGAGGCCTTCCATCCCGTCCCACCCCACCCGCTACGTACAAAGTTCCATTGTGGTAGAAAGCCGCGTGGAGCTTCCGAGCCGGTGGGGGAGTGGTGACTTTCACCTCATGCCACTCGTTGGTGTCGAGATCAAGGATGTACAGGTCATCGAGTACCTCCCCCGCTTCTCCCATCCCGCCGAAGAGGGCCACCTCGTGGTCTGAGATCTGAGTTAAAGTAGCCCACAGCCGCGCCGGCGGCGAGTTCGTTGTGGACGAAGGCTCCCATGCCTGCACTTCGGCACGGAAACCGCAGGTGGAGTTTTGCAGGTCCCCCCGATAGTCCTCGCCGCCAAACACGGGGACACGTCCGTCGTCAAGGGTCACCATCGAGTGGCTGTACTTAGCGGCCGGGCTATCCGGAGCGGGGATCTGATTCCAGGATTCGGCGGGCGCCACTGCCCCCAATAACACCGTCACGGCCACTGCCAGTAAAATCCGAACCCTCACCTCCGTCATATAATCGGGAAAAACCGCCCTCCCACCCTAGCACCCCTGCTCCCGACTGTCAAGCTCCGGCCGGAGCTGGACAAAATCGAAGCTTCCCCAAAAACCAGTGCAGGAGGTCTTGCGGGCCGAATTGCCGCTAGGAGCTAAAATGGAGCCAGCGGGGCTTAAAATCACCGGGGAAGGAGGCGTGAACTTGACCCAGGATCCCGGTACTGGGCACATACAAACGCTGGTCGATGGAGTGTTCGCTATTGCCGTCACCCTGCTGGTATTAGAGCTTATTCCCTCCGGCTTCCAGGAGGACCTGTTCCGGGAGCTGGTGACCATGTGGCCCAAGTTTTACGCCTATCTCATGGGCTTTTTGGTATTGGCCATCTTCTGGGCCCTCCACCACTCCGTGTTCCGTTATATAAGGCGCTCTGATGAGATCTTGCTGTGGCTAAACATCCTGTTCCTGATGTTCGTCGCGTTGGTCCCCTTCTCCACCGCGGTATTAGGCCAACGCATCTCGTCCCGGATCGCTGTGGTCTTGTACGGCGGCAACATGCTGGTCGTGTCTCTCTCCCTGAGCGGTATCTGGTGGTACGCCACCTGGCGGCACCGTCTCGTCAGCCGGGATATCAGCCCCGGACTGGTGCGCTACCGGCGGATCGCGTTTCTCGTGGTGAGTTCGGGGTTCGCCTTGGGCAGTGGACTGGCGTTCGCCTGGCCCCCGCTGGCCCTGGGGCTGTTCAGCCTGATGGCGCTCTTTTACATCGCCTCACGGGTGATCCTTTACCGCCATTGGGGCACCGAGCAAAGCTAAGGTGGACAATAAACCAATGTAAAAACATCGTTGCTCGCTTTGCAATTTTCTAGAAACCGCACCAACCCAAGTGCTGCCACAGACCTTCGCGAAAAGGTCCGACTTGGGCACGCGCCGATCCCCTTCGGCCATAGGCCCGGCTGCATCAGAGAGAAGCTTCCGCTAAAATCTTCTCGATTATGGATTCCCGAGAGCTTCGGCGGTCATACTTAGAATTCTTCGAGTCCAAGGGGCATGTGATCCTTCCGTCCTCTTCCCTTGTCCCCGATGACCCTACCCTCCTTTTCACCTCCGCCGGGATGGTGCAGTTCAAGGATATCTTCTGGGGAAAGGTCCCCCCGAAGTACCCCCGGGTGGCCACCTGCCAGAAGTGTTTCCGCACCACCGACATCGAACGGGTGGGAACTACCGCTTACCACCACACCTTCTTCGAGATGCTGGGGAACTTCTCCTTCGGGGACTATTTCAAGGAAGGAGCGATAAAGTACGCGTGGGAATTCCTTACCCAGGTCCTCTCCCTTCCCAAGGAGCGGCTCTGGGTTTCGGTCTATGAGGAAGACGACGAGGCCTACGCCATTTGGCGAGACGTCATCGGCATCCCGCCCGAGAAGATCGTGAGGCTCTCCAAGGAACACAACTGGTGGGGGCCGGTGGGAGGGCAGGGGCCATGTGGCCCCGACACCGAGATCTTCTGGGATTGGGGCGAGGAGTACGCCTGTGGCCCCGATTGTGCCGGGCCCGCGTGTGATTGTCAGCGGTTCTCCGAGATCTGGAACCTGGTATTCACCCAATACGATGCCCAACCCGACGGGACCCTCCGGGAGCTTTCCCGCAAGAACATAGACACCGGGATGGGCCTCGAGCGCACCACCGCCGTACTCGAGGGAGTGATGTCCGATTTCGAGACCGATCTCTTCCGTCCCATCTGCGAGGAAATCGAAGCTTCGGTGACGCGTGACGCGTTACGCGTGACGCGTTACGAAAGCCTTCGGAACTTGATCGCAGACCACGTTCGGGCGTTGGTCTTCCTCATTGCCGACGGGGTGCTCCCGGGGAACGAGAAGCAGGGGTACGTGCTGAGACGGGTTTTACGGCGGGCGGTACGGGCCGCGGACCGGCTGGAACTTCCCGAGGGAATCCTGGTGCGGTTGGTGGAGCCGGTGGTGGCCACGTTGGGCGATATCTATCCCGAGATCGTGGAGCGGCGCCGCCTGGTGGAGGAGGTCCTCTCCCAGGAGGAGAAGGCCTTCCGGAGGACCCTCCGGGCCGGCGAGGCGTTGCTCGAGGAGGCCCTCTCCCAGCTCAAAGAGGGGGAGGTACTCCCCGGGGAAGTGGCGTTCGAACTTTACGATACCTACGGTTTCCCGGTGGAGCTCACCGAGGAGATCGCCCGGGAGCGGGGGATCACGGTGGACCGGGAAGGGTTTGAGCGCAAGATGGAGGAACAGCGGGCTCGTTCCCGAAAGCTCGCGACCTATGAGGCCAAGTTCGCGGTGAAGGACCCGAGCGCCCTGGAGCCCACCGACTTCCGGGGCCACACCGAACTCGCGTTGGAGACCCCACTCTCCGCCATCCTCGACGAAGCCGGCGAATCCCTTCCTGAAGCTCGTGACGCGTCACCCGTCACGCGTCACGGAACCCTTAGGTTCATCTTCCCCGAGACCCCGTTCTACGCCGAAGCCGGGGGCGAGATCGCCGATACCGGTTGGATCGAGAACCTCTCCCGCCCGGGCAAGGCCGAGGTGGTGGATGTCCAGAAGGTGGACGGGACGTTCCTCCACGATGTGAAGGTTGTTTCCGGGGAGTTCCGGACTGGAGACCGCTGCCGCCTTGTGGTGGACGAGGCCCGCCGCCGGGCCATCGAGCGGGCCCATACCGCCACCCACCTTTTACACGCCGCATTGAGGAAGCATCTGGGGGAGCACGTGATCCAAGCCGGCTCCTGGGTGGGGCCGGAGGAGTTCCGGTTCGACTTCACCCACTTCGCTCCCCTGAGCGCGGACGAACTCGATGAGGTGGAACGCACTGTCAACGAAGCCGTGGTCAGAGATATCGAGCTGAAGTTCCACCTGATGACGCTGGAGGAGGCCAAGCGTTACGGGGCCATCGCCCACTTCGAGGAAGAATACCGAGGGAAGGAAAAGGTCCGTGTGGTGGAGGTCCCCGGGGTATCGGTGGAGCTCTGTGGTGGGTGCCACGTGCGCCGCACCGGGGAGATCGGGCTCTTCGTGATCCTTTCCGAGGAGGGTGTAGCCGCCGGCACCCGGAGGATCCGGGCGCTGGTGGGCCTCAAGGCGAGGGACCACTTCGCAGCACTGCGCCGGGAGCTGAAGCGGGCCGCGGAGCTCCTGGAGGCCCCCGAGCAGGAGCTCGTCCCCGCCCTGGAGCGGAAGCTGGCGGAGATCAGGGAGCTCAGGGCGGAGCTCAAGCGCCTGGAGGAGGAGCGGGCCCTGTCGCTGGCCGATTCCCTCCTGGCGAAGGCCGAGGAGATAAACGGGGTCAAGCTCCTGGGGGCGGTGGTGGAGGGAGGTCCGGAGCGGGCGAAAAAGCTCGTGGACACCTTGGCGGAGCGGCTCGGGAGGTGTGCGGTGATCCTGGGGACGGAGAAGGACGGCCGGGCGGTGCTCATCGCCAAGGTGGTGGACGCGCCGCTTTCGGCCGGGGACCTGGTGCGGGCCGCGGCGGAGGCAGTGGGCGGAAAGGGAGGCGGCCGACCCAACTTCGCCCAGGGCGGTGGCCCCTATGCCGAAAAGCTCCCCGACGCCATCGCAAAAGCTCTCGACGAAGCCCGGGCATCCTTGGCGAAGAAATAGTTTCCTGGAACTCGCATTCCGGCGACTATAGCTTCGGGCTCGAATCAAGGGCTAAAAAGGTCTCAAGACATGTTTTCTTCCCAAAAACAACCAGCTCTAGGTGAACACTTTTCGAGGCCCTTTTTGTCCTCAGCGGGCTATTCCTTCACGGCGCCGCGGGTGAGCCCGGAGATGATCTGGGATTGAAGCGCGTAGAAAATGATGAGGATCATCGCCGCCCCAATTACCGCCCCCGCGGCGAACTCCCCCCAGCGATCGGAGTAGTGCTGGGCGATCAGGTTGTAAAGGCCCACTGAGAGGGTGTACATCTCGCGGCCTTTCAGGATCACGTTGGCGATGAGGTACTCCGAGTAAAGGTAGATGAATTGGATCACGAAGATCACCGCCAGGATGGGGCGCGCCAACGGAAGGATCACCCAGCGGAAGGCTTGGAAGTGGGTGGCACCGTCCACCAGGGCCGACTCCTCCAGGGACCGGGGGATCGAATCGAAGAATCCTTTCATGAGCCAGGTATTGAACCCGATGGATCCCCCCAAGTAGACAAGGACCAAGCCCCAGTGGGTGTTGAGCCCAATCCAGGGGGCGTAGCGGCCGATGTTAAAGAGGATGAGGAATATGGCCACCAGCGCCAGGGTCTGGGGGAAGGTTTGCACCAGCATCAATGCCAGAAGTCCCGCCCGCCGGCCTCGAAAGCGGAAGCGCGAGAAGGCATAAGCCCCTAGGGCGCAGAAAGCCACGCTCACCGCGGAGGCAACCCCCGCCACCTTGACCGTGTTGAGGAGCCACGTGCCCAGGCCCCGCTCGAAGATGCGGAGGTAATTGGCCACCGATGGGGTTCGGGGGATGATCCTGGTGGTGGCCAAATTGTTAACAGGGTTGAAGGACGTACCGAAGACATAAAGCGCCGGAAACAGCGCGAAGGCAATTGCTATCCACGCGAGGAAGTTCCGCAGGAACCTGCGTGCCCACCATCCTGGGCTTCGCCTAAAGCCCACGGGATACCTCCTCCAGGGCCTTGGTATGGGTGAAGCTTATCCCTGAAATCACGGCCACGATGGCGAACACAATAACCCCGAAGACCGCGGCCATGGAGTACTCGTTCCCCCGGGCCCCGTAGAACGCGAGCTTATAAGCGTAGGAAAGGAGGATATCCGTGGCTCCGGCCTGGGAGCCGATCTCCACCACCGGACCACCTTGGGTCATGAGCCAAATGATGGTGAAGTTGTTGAAGTTGAACGAGAAGGAGCCGATGAGGAGGGGTGCGATGGACACCATGAGGAGGGGGAAAGTGATCCTAGTAAACCGTTGCCACGGCCCGGCTCCATCGATGGCCGCGGCTTCGTAGAGCTCCCCTGGGATCGCCTGTAGCGCTCCCAGCGACACCAACATCATGTAGGGGTAGGTGAGCCAGATATTGGTAAAAATCAATGAAAATCTGGCCCAGAAAGGATCGTCCAGCCATGGAACTCGCAGAGAGGAACCCAACCAGCTCTGTAATACCTGGTTGAAGAGTCCCACGTTTGTGTTGAAAAAACCTTTCCAGATGAGGACCGAGATGAACGCGGGTATGGCGTAGGGGACGATAAGGAGAGACCGGTACAGCCTGCGGAAACGGAGGTGGCGGTCGTTCAAGAGAATGGCCAGGGCCAACCCCAAGGCAAAGCTCAAGACCACACTGAGCACAGCCCAAACGATGTTCCAAGCGAACACCCGCCCAAAAGCCCGGTGGAACCGGGGCTCCCGGATGAAACGGAGGTAGTTGGCAAGCCCCACCCACCGCACCCATCCCGGATCCAGCGCCTCCCCGTCCTCCGCCACGAACCGATCCGGCCCCGCGTAGTAGACCTTTCCCGTGCGCTGATCCACTAGCGCATCGCGGGCGGGATCGTAACGGTACCTGGGGATGAAGTAACCGAACTCCCGTAGGGTAGCGAGGCGAAGCCACCCCTCCTTCCACGGCACCCGGATCCGTTGCACCGCGGCGTAGTGGGCCCGCAGGAATGTACGGGTGTCCAGAGACCGGTATCCGTCCACCTCCTCTGGGATTCCATCTCCGTCAGCATCGATGATTTCGTAGGCTTCAGGCGCTGCCAATTCGCCCCTCGGGGTGACGAAGAGGGTGCCCTCGGGTGTGGAGAGGACGATCACGTGCAGATAATCCGGGGTGCCGTAGGCGACGAAGGGGTAACGCACCGGCGGTGAGGAGGGGATTTCCTTGGAGGTAAGTACCTCGATCGCCTGTTCCTTGCTCAGGATATGGCCGGTGGAGTAGTTGGTGAACGAGATGTAAACGTTGTAGACCACGGGCACGAGTACCATCACCACGAGGAAGAAGAGCCCCGGCGCGAGATACCGCAAAGGGTAAGCCCGGGGAGAGAGTAACAGATACGCGATGCCGGCAGCGCCGAGGATGGGGAAGGGGATAACCTTCCAATCTCCCACCATTCCCGCGAGCGCCGCCCACCAAACCGCTCCTGCCCCAAGCAGGCTGAGGAAAGCGATCTTGAGAAGCGTTTTCCCTAGACCATCGAACCTCATGTGCTCCTGAGAGAGCCTAGCGCCTTGGGGAAAAAGGAAAAGGGGCGGGGGTACCCCCGCCCCCGCGTTCCCTCACTTGCAGCCCAATACCTCGCGGATGGCGTCCGCAGCCTGCTTCAAGGCCGAAGCGGGCTCAAGTTCCTGGTTCCCGATGGCGGCCATGGCGTCGGACCAAGCGCCCCACACCGAGGCCATCTCGGGGATGTTGGGCATGGGGACACCGTTGGCGATGGACTCGGCGAACCCGCGCAAGATAGGATCGTCGGCCACCTCCTCGTAAGCGGGGATGAAGGCCGGGATGCGCGGGTCGCGCTCGTACATCTTGAGCTGGGCCTCCTTGGTGGCGAAGTAGTTGTAGAGGAAGTCCTCCACCAGCGGGAGGTTGGGGGAGAAGGCGGACACCATTACCCCTTGCACTCCCACGAAGGGCTTAGGGGTATGGCCCTTCATGGGCGGGATGGGGGCAACTCCCACGTCGATCCCCGCGCCCTTGGCGATCCCGATGGCCCAGGGGCCGGTGATCACCGCGGCAATCCTGCCCTCGGCGAAGAGGCCGGTCCAGATGTCCCAGCCCATGCCCGCGGCCAGAATCCCCTCCTCGAAGAGGGCGTCCAGGTACTCGGCGCCCTCGATGGCGCCCGGTGAGTCGAGGCCGATATCACAGGGGTTGAGCTTGCCTTCCTCGTCCACGCCGAAGATGTAGCCGCCGAACGCCGACAGGAACGGGAACTCGTGGTACGGATCCGGGTTCTGCACCGCGAACCCGTACTGGGGAACCGTGGGGTCGGTGAACTGGCGGGCGAACTCGATTAGCTCCTCGAACGTGGCCGGGACCTCGGGCAGAAGCGCCTTGTTGTACACCAAAGCTACACCCTCCCGGGCGTAGGGGAGGCCGTAGAGGGCGCCGTAGGTAAAGGCCTGGAGCGCTACAGCGTCGAACTTGGCCTTCAGTTCCTCCGGAAGAACGAGCTCCGCTAGCAACCCGTTGGCCGCGAGCTCCCCCACCCAGTCGTGGGCCCCAATAATGATGTCCGGGCCCTCACCGGCGGGGGCAGCGGTAGTGAACTGGCCCCGGATCTCGTTGAACCCGACCTCTACCACCTCCACCGGGATCCCGGTGGCCTCGGTGTAGGCCTTGCCGAGCGCCTCGAACACGGGGGCCCGGGTGTCGTCGGCCCAAATGAGGATCTTCCCCGGCTCGGCCGCAAAGGCCAAAGCCCCCAACACCAACAACGCTACTGCCAACATCAGTCTGCGCATACGCGCCTCCTTTCACGGTGTCCGGGCGGGCCGCAAGCGCGGCCCACCCAGTACCTTCCTCTCAGAACGCCCAGGTCCAGCCGAAGTAGAGCTCGCCCAAGGTGGGCGAAAAGTTCACCACGAGCTTTATGTCATCGGTGAGGGGCAGGTTCATGTCGAGCCAGATGCGGGTGATATCGAAGAGTCCTCCGCCGCCGAAGAAGGCGGTGATGGTGAGGTCCCATTTGCCGCCGCAGCAGGCTGGACCACAGGTGCCAAACTTTATGTACTGGAACTCCTCTTCGAAGAAGATGTCGGCCTCGAGGATCCCCTCCACCTTGGCCACATCGAAAGCGGTGAGGACTTCGAGCCAGTTACAGTCGCCGAGATCACAGCGAAGCTTGAACCCATAGATCTCGACGCCACCAATGGAAGTCCCGTCCACGGAGAGGTCGCCGTACACGTCCACGCAGCCCGTGATCCCGCCCCAGGAGAACTCGGGCGTCACACGTTTGTAGTCGACGCCGAACCGCACGTCCACCCCGAAGGAGACACCGCAGCAGAGTTCGAAGAGATCGGCGGAGAACAAGATGTGACGGAACCCGTGTTTGGTAAAGTAAAGCTCTGTGTCGAAGGCGATGCCGCAGCACAGGGAGATGTCCCACGCCTTCAGGGTGAGGTCCTTGAACATAATGCCGCAGCAGCAGTCCTCGAAGCGAAGGGTCCCCTCGAAGTTCTCCCACTTGGCGGTCAGGGTGTAGCGCATGTAGGAGGGCATGGGATCGCCCACCAGCCGCACCGCGTTGCTGTTGTAAGCGTACCCATCGGCGTCGGGATCAACCGGCCCACCGGAAACAGGATGATCGGTAGCCATATTCGCCGGCCAACCCCCGTTGATCACGTACTTGTACTGGTGCGGGCCGGGGGTAAGGTAAATGGTCACCGACCACTCGCCGGTGGCCGGGTCGTAAGTCATGGCCGTTTCGGGGTCGGAGGGGTTCCAATCGTCGAAGTCGCCGGCCACGTTCACCGAGGTCACCGTCTCCCCGGGAGCAGGTACATAACGGAAAGTGACGGGCACGGGGCAGCGGTCATCTGGGAGGTACGGATCGGCCCAGTGCTCGACCTTTCCGGTGATCTCGGCCCCGAAGAGGTCGATCTTCCCCTCAGCGAAGGTGTGCTTGTAGGCGGGTACGGTGGGATCGAAGTACATGCCCGATTTGAAGTCCACCATTCCCAGGGGGAGTCCCGTGGTCTCGAAGCCCACCTCGTCGAAGCTCCCGCCCTGGACGAACTTGGCGAAGCCGGTAACGTCATACCCGGCCACGGTATAGGTCAGTTTTAGGTGGTTGTGGTCGATGAGGGGTGAGGGCAGGATCCTCATCTTGAAGTCCCACGACCCGGAGAAGTAGGAACCCACCTTGCGGACCGCGTTCTTGCCGCCGAAGCCGTCGTCCACGTAGCCGTCGGCATCTGGGTCCACCGGGCCCCCGCCCCGGGCGGTGGACATGTCCTTGGGCCACTGGCCGTTAATGAAGAACTTGTACTCGTACACCCCGGGGGCGAGGCACACGGTGATGGCCCAGAAGCCGTCGGGCTGGAGTTCCATGGGCCACTCGCCCCAGTCGTTGAAGGTCCCCCGCAGGCTCACCGAGGTGACCTCCTCCCCGGGCAAGGGGACGTACTTAAAGGTCACGGGAACCTTCCCGTCGGGACATTCAGACGCCAGTGCCGCCGGCACTGAGATCAGCCATCCCAACGCTACCAAGAGGAAGAGCTTCCGCATTTCCCTACCCCCTTTTCTTCCCTGCCCTTGTCCAAAGAACGCGTTTCGCGCCGGCTATCACCCCCCTACCTCCACCGGTTCGAGCACCGCCAACCGCTCGCCCGGCACGTAGCTTTTGAGCATCGCGACCTGGTCCTCCACCGTGGGCGCGAGGTAATCGTAGATCTGGGGCGCCCACATGGGGTCGGGGCAGCCGCCCCCCACCCACTCACCGGCCTGGGCCGCGATGGGGCGCACGTAGTCCTTGGCGTAACCGTCCTGGGAGGCCACCAGTACGTAGTGGTAGCCCTGGACCTCGGGAAGGATTGCTTTGGGCACGGTGACGATGATCCGCCCCCGTTTGGGGTCTGAGGTCACTGAGACAAGCTCCGGCCCTGCTTCCGGAGTCCACAGGTGCCGCCCGTAGGCAGGCCAACCGGCAACCCGGATGAAGTAGTCCCAGGGATGCGCGGGGTCGAAGGAGACCTTCGCCGCCTCGGCCTCGGGGTGGAGCTCCGTGGAGCCCCCTTCTTTTACGTCCAGGAACAGGAGGACCAACGGGTGCGAGAACCCGTGGGGACCGTTCCAGGGGTTGGGTAGTGCCGCGAAGTCCAGGGCGAACTGCCACGAGTCCCCGGCGTCGTAGACCGCGTAGCGCACGAGATCGAAGATCCCTTTGGTCTCGAAGACCTTGTTGAGAGGATACACGTAGCTTCCCGGGCCGAAATCGTCGCCTTTTGGATCTTCCATGGAGAAAATGAGCTCGCCCCTGATGAGAGTTGGTATCAAGGCGTGTACGGGCTGGCCCGGAGCTTCGCCCAAGAGCTCCCCTTTCCGCTCCAGGGCCACGGCGAAGGTGATGGTCTTCTCGGGCGCAACTCCGAGCTCTTCCATGGGAATTTGGAACTCCGCCACCTCCCCCACCTTGGCCCTGCGGAAAAGGAGGGTGCGGATGGGGGAGGCCAACCGCCAGCCGCCTTTTCCGTTCGCGGCCCAGCGGAACACGTACCCCGAACCATCGGCCCGCAATTTGGCGAAGTTGAGCTCCACCGCCGAAGAAAGCGGGATCCCCAATTGTACCCCGGCGTGGCGGGAGCTGACGTTGGCCGCCTCCCCGGGTAGGCCGGAGGTGTAAAGAACCAGGTACAGGTCCTCACCGATGTACTCGCGGGCGGGGCGTAAGAAGTCTACCCGCACCACTAGGAACTTCTCCTGATAGCCGACGTATAAGGCGGCCACCTCGCCCGTGCCCTCGAAGAGGGCAGCGTCGGCCCACTCCTCCTCATCCCCGATCCCGTCGAGCTGCAAGCTCACCTCTCCCAGGTTGGCGGATACAAACGGCTTCAACCTCAGAAATAGCACCTGGGGAATCTCCTCCTCGGGTACCCTGGCGGCCCGGTAGGCCGACACGAGATGCACTTTGAAGAGCCAGTCGAAGAGCTCATCGGTCCCGGAGTCCCAGTCCTTGCCGTACCAAAAGAACCAGTCGGACCCCTCGGCGGCGTACAGGGCGTCCAGGGCCTCGGGGTTGGGATCGTGGGAAACCGCCTTGCGGCAGGCCGCGAGCCACTCCCAGGCGATCTCCTCCTCCACCTCTCCTTCCCAGGTGGAGAGATCCCCGCCCCAGGAGCCCCGGGGAACGGCCGGAAGCGACCGCGTGGGCGGATGCTCCGCCAGGAACTCCCGCGGGGTCACAGCACGGACCCAGTCGGCCTCGGAGAGGGCCTGGTACAGGGCACGCAGGAAACTACGGCCGTTGTTCGGATAGCCGGCCATGAACATCCAGTTCTCCCCATCCAGGGCGACGACGAGGAGGTGTTTTTCCGGCTCGGGCAAGGATTCCCAGATCCGGCGGAGCTCGCCCATGAAGTCGTCTACAGCCACTTGGGTAGGCTTGTTGCCGTAAGAGAAGCCGATCTTGTCCGAGAGGCCGTGGTGGCGGAAGAGCACCGTCATCCCTCCGTAGGTCCATGGAGAGGTGAGCTCGGCCAGGGTGGGAGAGTGGCTCAGGGCAGTGGCGAGGATGCTCTCGTTGGTCACTGTCCAAGAAAATCCAACTTCAGCGAAGGCCTTTACCGTAGCCAAGGAGACGGCCTGCTCCGGCGGCCACACCCCGACCGGGGCCTCTCCGAATAACTCCCGGTGGAGCTCCTGGGCGAGCTCGAGCTGGGCCCGGACGTCCTCAGCCCAGCCCCGCTCCAAGAGGATCGGCACGATGGGGTGGAAGTAGGGGCTCGTGATGAGCTCACTACCCGCCTCCTGGGCAGCCCGGTAGGCCTTCACCACCCGGGCACACACCTCCCGCTGGGCGGCGATCACCCGCAGCACCTCCTCCGGGGTCCAGCCGGATTTCCCACGGAGCTCCGCAAGCCCCAGCTCCTCGTGGAGTTCGGGGGAGATCTGCCAGAGGAGGTAGAGCCCGGCAGCGTCCATGAGCTCCTGGTCGGAAAGATTCCGGACGTTCTTGATCAGGTTCAGGGCAGCATAGCGGGGGTCGTAGTAAGGATCGTTCTCGTCGCGGTCGAACATGTAGCCGTTGATCCAGAAGAACTGACGCTGCATCTCGCGGCGCTCTTCATCGGTGAGGGTCGCGGGGGCAGTGATCAGCTTCCAGATCCACTTGAGGTGGTTGTCCACCGCGCCGATGTACTGGTAGAGGCCGCCCTTGGCCCGCTCCTCCGGTGTGATCTCGGCGTAGTCGAGGATCTGTCGCAAAAGCGTCGGCTGGAGGTTGTAAGTGACGTGGATCCCCGGGAACTCGGCGAGGATCCTGGGAGAGTCAATGTACTCTTGAACCGCGTGCACCCGCGCCCAGGGAAGCTCGTACTCCCCGGTCATCCGGTTCCAGTACAGGGGTTGGTGTTGGTGCCAGATGATGGCCAAGTTCAGCGACCCTTTGCCCAAGGCTCCCATCGTCAATGCCGAAACGACGAGAAAAGGAATTATCGCCATCCGCATCGGACGTTCACCTCCATAGGCGCACCGTGCTCCCCCGGGAGAGCTTCACCGAAAGGAGCGCATCCTCCCTCCGCTTTTCCAGTATCCTTCCCTTCTTGACCTCAAAATGAGGCTCCCGCTCTCCGAGAAGCAGAAACTCCCCCCCATCCCTCGCCACCACCCAAAGCCCTCCGTCCCCGTGGAGCTCCAGTGCCCCATGGACGGGGAGGAGCTTCTTCCTCTCCCCCACGAAAAAGACCCCGTGTACCACCGGCACGAAGAGCAGGATGGCCATCCCCCGGGGAGGGACCGTCACCCGGCCTGGGACCTCTTTTCCTTCCCGGACGTCCCACGCCACGGCGTCCACGTCGGCGGGGTGCTCGGGGCGGAAGGAGGCCTCGTCCTCCGAGGTATTCAGGGCGACCAGATACCCCCAGGGGATCCCATCCAACGAGATCTCGCTCCAGAAAAGCTTCACCTCTTTATCCATGCTTTCTAGCACCGGCACCGGGGGCGCTGTGGGGCGGAGGAGTTTTCCTTGGCCATCCAAGAGGCGCTCGAGCAGGTCCCAGTCGATAACGTCAGCCCGATCGCCTATCCCCACTGGGCCCAAGGAAAGGAGCCGGAGGATCGCCTCGCCCTCGGGGTCCACCGCTCCGATACCCGGGTTTGCCCTCGTTAGGAAGAGGTCGAAGAACGGCCGTATCCCCAAGCTCCAGTAAACCGCCCCCACGCCCAGGTTCTGGAGCCTGTAGTCCACCGGTTCCACGCCAGCCTCGAGCATCTCCGGGTGTCCCCGCCGCGCCGCCTCCTCCAGGGCCGGCCGGAGCATGAAGAGGTAGTCGGTGTAGGAACGGGCGGCCACCGCGTTCCCGTACATAGCCGCCGCGAGGATCATCCCCGCTGTCTGCATGCAGAGAACCACGGGAAGGCCCCTCGCCGCGAAAGCCCCCAACATCCCGGAAAACCAGTGTTCTGCTTTCTCCGGGTCCCCGCGCAGCGCCGGCACGAGGAACTGTTGGGTCCGGAGCCAATCGTGCCAGGCGGCGATGCCCCCCTCCTGGGAAAGCTCCTCCGCGATCTCCTCGTATACCTCCGGCGTCCCGGGCTCGACCCCGTATTCGTTTTCCTCCGAGAGCGCCGATAGGTGGAGCACGTAGGGGACATTCGTCTCCTCACGCAGCTTCCCGAGCCCCCGGGGGTACTTCCGCGGGTCGGGCTGGTACCGGATGGCCTTGCCGATGGTGTGGAATCGGTACCAAAGGTCGAGGCCGAAATATCCCAGCGGGAACGCCCGGTCCCGGAAGGCGCGAGCGAGCGCCCGCAGGGCCTCCTCATCCAAGGGGTTTATGAGCTCGGTGTAGTAGCTCCCGTAGGCGTTCCACCAACCGAGCCGCTCGAAGAGCGCATGACGGGTGACGCGTGACGCGTGACGGGAAAGGGACTCGGAAAGTCTCCGCAGGGCGGAGAAAGGATCCGAGGAGGCCACGATCCAGGTGGCCAGTACGGTGCCCCGGGGGAGGGACCGGACCGCCCCGTGGAGTCCCCGGGCGAAGCCCCCCTCGGTACGCACCATGGGACTGGTGAGGGGGTAATTCCCGGGGGCCACGGCCACCGCGGCCCCGTCATTCCAGAGCACAAGGGGCGCGAATGCTTCCCGCGGGAGCTCCCTCGGACCTCGTCCCCAACGGAACTCCGGCCAATAGCCGCCGGGGTAGCTCTCCTCCTGCCCCCCCAAGCCGAAGGTGAGGGTGAGGAACCTGATATCCTCGGGGAGCCGGAACGCCGGCGCATAAATGACCGGCGCGAGGAACGAGTCTTCGGAGAGGAATTCCAGATCGCGCAGGAGCTCAAACTCCACCAGGGCCGCAGTGGGATGAACCCTTACCCGGAGTTCCCCCAAGGGGTCCCCGCCGAGGGTGTAGGGACGGCGCCAGAGCTCCAACGCCTGCGGTTCCCCGCCGTGCTCCCAAACCCATTCCCCCCCGCGGAGTTCCCCGTCCTCCCCTAGGGGACCGGCCTTGGTGTAAAGGAGGATTCTCGGATCCCCCAAAAGCACCCGTTCCCCGGCGAGGATCTCCAGACGGTCCGTCTCATCGAGCCTTACCTTGAGCATCATCCCACGGGCACGGCGAAGAAGCGTTCCACGAAGACCTCGGCGGCCCCGATCAGGAAACCTTCCTCTCCCAGCTCCGCCCGCATCACCCGTACCCTCTCCGCGGCGCCGGCGAACGAGTGCTCCCGCAGGATCCGCTCGGCATGGGGGATGAAGAGGTCTCCATCGGCGGTGGTGCGCTCGCCTCCGATTACGATGGCTTGGGGATTGAGGAGGTTCACGAGATCCTTGAGCCCGTAACCCAGGTTCTCTCCCAGTTTGCGGAAGGCCTTCAAGGCTTCGGCGTCTCCACGACGGGCGCGGGCGGAGAGCTCCGCGAGGGAGAAACCCAAAGCGCTGGCCTCGCGGCGGAGGAACTGATCTGAGGCGAAGACCTCGAGGCACCCCCGCTCGCCACAGCGGCACCCGGGGCCCCGGGGGTCGAAGAGGGTGTGGCCGAACTCCCCCGCCCCGCCGAAGGCGCCCCGGTGGAGTTTTCCCCCGATCACGATCCCCGCCCCGAGCCCTTCCCCCACGGTGACACATACGAAGTCCGAAAGCCCCCTCCCCACGCCATATCGGGCCTCGGCCAGGGTGAACGCATTCACGTCGTTTTCCACGTGCACCGGGACGCCAAACCGCGACTTCAGGGGGCGGGCGAGCTCTACCCCGCGCCAGTCCAAGATGGGGGAGAAGAGGCACTTCCCGGCCACCGAATCCACGAACCCCGAGACGGCTATCCCGATCCCGAGGATCTTCCCCTGAAAAACCCGCTGCACCGCCTCCTCCGAGGCGGCGATGACCTCCCGGTGATCGGGATCGCGGAAGGGGACTGAGACCTCACTCCGGACTCTCCCGAGGAGGTCCACCCGGGCGGCGAGGACACGGGCAGCCTCGATCTTCACGCCGATGGAGGAGGCGTGGTCGGGGTTTAAGCCGAGGAGTATCGGGGGGCGGCCACTTGTCGCTGGGGCCTTCCCGAGCTCGCGGACGAGTCCCTCGGCGATGAGGGCGGCGGAGAGGCGCGAGAGGGCCGATGGGGCGAGGCCGGTCAACCGGGAGAGCTCGGCCCGGGAGAGCGGTCCCCGAGAGCGGAGCAAATTGATGAGGAGGGCGCGGTTGTGGTCCCTGAGTAGAACGTTATCCCCCTTACGCACCTCCTTTATTTCCATCCCAGATAGAATTATATCACGAGCTCAGCCCTTGAGCCCGGAGCGCACCACGCTCTGGATGAACCAGCGTTGGAAAAGGAGATAGACGAGGAGGATCGGCATCGAGGTCAACACCGCGAACGCCATCACGTCCCCCCAGTAACGGGGGTACTGCCCAAAGAAGTTGTTCATGGCCACGGAAAGCGGCCGGTACTCCGGCCCCCGGGTCACCATGAGGGGCCATAAGAACGAGTTCCAGTACTCCAGCGATTGCAAGATCGCCACCGTGGCGATCACAGGAAGTGAAAGCGGAAGCCCAATTCTCCAGTATATCTGCCATGGGCTTGCCCCGTCCACCCGGGCCGCCTCGTCGAGCTCCCGGGGGATCTTGGTGAAGAACTGGTAGAAGAGGTAGATAGAGAAAGGGTGGGCGATGAAGGGAACAATCTGGACGTGGTAGCTGTTCAGCCAGCCGAAGCGGTTGACGATGAGGAGGAGGGGGACCGCCAGCCCCTCGAAGGGGAGGATGATCAAGGCCACTACTAGCGACACCAGGAACGACCTCCCCCGGAACCTGAGCCGGGCAAGGGCGAAGGCCGCCATGCTGTTCACCGCGATCCCCCCGGCGACGATGCTCCCCACGATGAGGACAGTGTTGAAGAGGAAGCGGGCGAAGGGCGTGCCCCCGAGGACCTCCCCCGAGAGCACCGCCGCGTAGTTCTCTAAAGAAGGATGCGCTACCCAAAAGGCCCGGAAGGAAGTCATCTCCCGGAGGATCTCGAGCTCGTCTCTCTTGAGGGAGGTGACGAACATCACCTCCACTGGGGCGATGAAGATCAGGGCGAAGAGGATAAACACCGGATACAGCCAGAGGTGCCTCGTCCGCCTCACCTTATCTCCCTTTCCTCTACGAAGAGCTTCCGCTGAATGAGGGAAATGAAAAGCACGATGAGCACGAAGATCACCGAGGCGGCCGAAGCGTAACCCACTTTTAGCCTCCGGTAGCCGGAGACGAAGATGTAACGCACCAAAGTGTTCGTGGCCCCGAGCGGGCCCCCTTGGGTCAGAACCTCCACCTGGGTGAAGAGCTTGAAAGCGAGGATCGTGGTGGTGACGAGGACGAATATGTGAGCGTTGCGCAACCCGGGCATGGTGACGTGCCAGAACTGCTGCCACGGGTTGGCGCCGTCGATAACCGCGGCCTCGTAGAGCTCCCGGGGGATATCCTGAAGGCCCGCGAGGTAGATCACCATCTGGAACCCTACCCCCTGCCAGATAGAGATGAGGATTATCGTCGGCATGGCAAGCCGCCTGTCCCGCAGCCAGTCGTAGGGGCCGAGCTTCCCGAAGGAGACCGCCCGCACCAACGCGTTCAACAGCCCCTCGGGATAGATGAGGAGGAAATACCAGATCACACATACAACCACCATGGTGATCACCACCGGCATGAAATAGACCCCGCGGAAGAAGTTGATCCCCCGGATCCTGCGGTTGATGAGAGTGGCCAGGAAGAGGGCCAGACCGCTCTGCAGGGGGACCACCACCGCCGCGAAGAGGACCGTGTTCCGCAGGGCCGTCCAGAAATCGGGATCGGAGAAGAGGCGGGCGTAGTTCCTCAACCCAATGAACTGGGTGGGCAGCGGGCTTATGAGCCGCTGGTTGGTAAATGAGAGGACCACTGCCATGACAAAGGGGGCGATCAGGAAGGCCGTGAGGAGGAGCAGGGAGGGGGACAGGAACCCCAGAGCCACGAGAGCGTCGTCGGTCTTTTTCCTCCTTATGAGCATCTACGGTCGAAAAGAAAAAGGGGGGCGCCCCTCGTGGGCGCCCCCGCCGGTTCAGCCGCCGAAGGGCGGATACCCCTCGTTTTCCTCGATGTCCTCGTCGATCTTGGCCGCGGCCTTGGTGAGCTCCTCCTCTACGTCCGCCCCAGCGAGGATATTCTTTACTGCCTCGGCGAAGGCGGTGGTAATGGTGGGATAAGTGGGATGCTGGGGGCGGGGGATGGCGATAGTCCTGAGCTGTTCTACGTAGATGTGGAGCGGGCCGCCCGGGGCATAGAGATCGGACTCGGCGATGGCGGAGAGCCGGGAGGGGACGGCTCCGTTGGCGTTCGTCATCCTCAGGATCTGGTCTGGCCTGAGTAGGAACTCGATGAACTTCCACGCCGCCTCGGGGTGTTTGGAGCTAGCGGTGATGCTCCAGGCCCAGGATCCCATCCCCGTGGCCGCGCGGCAGCCGAACTTCGGCATGGGGATGAGGACGAGATCCTCGCCCAAGGCCTCTTTGTGGACCGGCCACATCCAGTGGCCCACGTAGGCCAGGGCGGCGGTCTTCTTCCCGTAGAAGGCATCATCCCCCGCGGAGGCTGGGACGATCCAACCCCGCCGCATCCAGCTCTGGAGCATCCGCATCCCCAGGACGGAGCCGCAGCCGTTCAGGGTTCCGGTGGCCTTCCAGGTCTCCCGATCGATGAGGTCGCCGCCGAAGCTCTGGATGATGGGGGAGAAACCGTAGGTGAACCACTCGCCGGGGCCGTAATTGAGCTTCATATCAAGGGGCCAGGTGACCTCGGGGAGCGCGGCCAGCTTCGTAAGGGCGTCCTCGAACTCCTCCCGTGTCCAGGCGTCCTCCACCCCCTTGGGGATCCGGATCCCGGCTTTCTCGAGGTAGGCCTTGTTTCCCCAAATGGCGAGGCCAGAGTCGAAAACCCCGATACAGTACAGCTTCCCGTCGGGAGGATAGGTACCCTGGGCAATGATGGAAGGAAGGAGGTCCTTCCTGAGCTCCTCGCTCACGAACTCGTCCAGCGGACGCAGGAAACCGGACCAAACGAAGTTGGCCATGGTGGGCCCGTCGAGGTCAAGGACATCCGGGAGCTGTCCGGCCAGGGCGGCGGCCCTCACCTGGTCGGTGTAGCCCGCCTCCGGGATGAGGACGAGCTTCACCTGGATTTCGTCCTGCATGGCGTTGAACTCGGCGACCTGGGCCTCGATGACCTCCCGCTCCGCCTGCTGGCCCGTGTGCCACCAAACGGTGATGGTCACCGGCTTCGCGGTCACGGCCAGCCCCACGAGGGCTGAAAGGGCCAAAACCAAGGAGAGCTTCCTCATGCTTCCTCCTTTCGTTTGCCCTGGATTTCCGATGCTGTCATGGTTTTCCCTCCCTCTATCACCCCCTTTCCCTCGGGGAGCGAGCCCCAGCCCCGGAGCACGGAAGCGGTCCACATGAGCCCGAGCTCCGCTCCCTCTTCCAAGGAGAGCCCCGCGAGGAAGGCGTGTAGTACCCCGGCGTAGAGGGCGTCCCCGGCGCCCTTGGGGTCCACTACCTCCACCTCGGGGGCCGGGAGGTGCAGCTCCTTTCCCCCGTCGATGATGAGCGCCCCGCTGGGCCCCGTGGAGAAGCAGATCCCCTGGGCCCCAAGCTCCGCCAAACGGGGGATCGCCTCCCCGTGCTCTCGGGTCCCCAGGAGGAACTCGGCGTCGTGGGAGGAGAGCTTGAGCCATCGCGTCCGGGAAACGAGGGAAAGGACGAGATCCCGTCCTTCTCGGGGATCGTCCCATAGGGAGGGCCGGTAGTTTGCGTCGAGCGAGATGGCGATGCTCGAGGACGCGGCTTTGTCCAAAAGGGAAAGGACTGCCTCCCTCTGTGGCGGCCGAGAGAGGGCGAAGGCCGTGGTGTGTACAAGCTTCACGCCCCAAAGTTCCAGGCCGGCGAGATCGTCCCCCTTCAGGAGGGCGTCGGCCCCGCGTTCGAACTCGAACTCCGGAGCCCCGGGCTGGCGGCACAGGATGACCCTGGTGGTGGGGCAATCATCGTCTATCGAGATCCACCGGGCGTCGACTCCGAAGGATTCCAGGATCCCCACTAAGGGCAGCCCATCGCGTCCTACCTTGGCGCACAGGGCGACCCGGTGCCCCGCCCCGGCGAGATGGACACACAGGTTGGCCGGGGACCCCCCGAACTCCACCCTCTCTTCCCCGTCCGGAAGGACGAAGATATCGAAGAGGAGTTCCCCTATGGCCACTACCTCAAGCATCCTCGGAATAGAGCTTCCGCACCTTCCGGGCCACCATCTCCCAGGAGAACTCAGCCACCACCCGCTCCCTGGCTTTCCTCCCCATCTCCTCGCGCCTGCCCGGGTCCCCCAAAAGCTCGACGATGGCCCGGGCCAGGGATCGGGTATCGGTGGGATCGACCAGGATCCCTTCCTCCCCCGGCTCGATGATTTCGCTCGGCCCGCCGTGCACCGTGGCCACCACCGGGACCCCACACGCCATCGCCTCTAGCAACGCGATCCCGAAGGGCTCGTAACGCGAGGGGAGGACGAAAAGATCCGCGGCCTCGTAATACGCCGGGAGCTCATGCTCGGGGATAACCCCGAGCCACCACACCCATTCCCCAATTCCGAGTTCCTCTACGAGCCCCTCGAGCCTCTCCCGCTCTCTCCGCTCGTTGGGGTGTCCAGTCCCCGCGCTGAGGACGAAGAGGGGCCTGAGCCCGGGGCTCCCCTGGATCACCTCGGCGGCGGCGCGGAACAAGAGATCGAACCCCTTCCGCTCGTCGAGCCTCCCCAAGGAAAAGACCACCGGTCGGTCGAGAGGGAATCCCACTTTTCCCCTCAATCTCCCCTTGTCCCCGGAGGGACGGAATCTCCGCACGTCCACGCCAGGGGGGATGACGGCGATTTTCTCCCGCGGGACCCCGTACAGGGAAACGAGATCATCCCTTTCCCTTCGCGTCAAGGCGATGACCCTGTCGCACTCAGTGTAAACCTCGGTCTCTATCTCAATACGCCCCGCGTATCGGTACCGCCCCTCGTCCGGGAGCGAGGCCCGCTTGAGCTTTCCCAGGGAATGGGACGTGTGGATCCAAAGCCTCCCGTCCTGGACTCTCCCCGCCACATACCCGCCGTCCCAATAGTGAGAGTGGATCACCCCCGCCCCCTTTAAGTACGGCCTTGAGCGCTCGGCGAACTCGTCGAGGTAGGGAAAGAGCTCCTCTTTAGGGACGAAGCCCTGTGGGCCACAGGGGATCCGAACCACCTTGGCTCCCGGCGCAATGGGTTCCTCCCGGGGCCTCCCCTGGCCGCGGTCCCGGGTCAGGGCTACGACCCCGATGCCGTCTGAGGCCAGCCGTGCCGCGAGCTCTCGGACATAAACGCACTGTCCTCCGATGTCTGGCTCCCCGATCCTCCCCAGGGGATCCCCATGGGGAGTGAGCATCGCCACCTTCCCCTCAAGCAACCAACACCTCCAAGCCCGCTTCCCGGAACTCCTGCAGGAGCTCTCCGGGGGCGCCCGAATCGGTGATCAGGACATGAATCCGCTTCAGAGGGGCGATTGTGACGAAGCTGCTGACCCCGATCTTGGAGGAGTCAGCGAGGACGATCACTTCCTCGGCTGCATTAATCATCCTCCGCTTAATCCCGGCCTCTTGGGCGTTGTTTACCGAGATCCCCCGGAGATCCACTCCGTTCACCCCCAGGAAGGCCTTGTCCACGTGCAATCCCTCAAGGAATGATTCCGCCAGGGGGCCCACGAAGCTCAGGCCCGGCTCGTAAAGGCTCCCCCCAATAGCGATGAGCTCGATGTTCGGGGCCCCCACAAGCTCGTTCAGGGCGTAGACCGAGTTGACGAGGACGGTGAGCCTGCGGTCCCGGAGCCTCCGGGCGAGGAAGAGGGTGGTGCTTCCAGCGTCGAGGATAATCCACTCCCCGTCTTCCACGATTTGGGCCGCCAGTTCCGCAATTCTCTCCTTCTCCTGGCGGTGGAGGCTCGTCTTCTCCTGAAAGGCGGGGGCGAAGCGGAGGACCTGTGGGGCCACGGCTCCCCCGCGGTTGCGCTTCAGAATCCCCTGTTTCTCCAGGGCCTCGAGGTCCGAGCGGATGGTGACCGCTGAGACCCCCAGGCGGCGGCTGAGCTCCGCCACCGTCATGGCCCCGTGGGCCAGGACGAGCTGGGCTATCCGGTGCCGCCTTTCGTCAACCAACATTTTGCTTACGTTTACTTACGAAAACTTTACATTAGTTTACCAAACAGACGTCATCACGGCAAGCACTTCAAGACCATGGGGGCGCTTCCGCGCGGACGGGGATCGCGTTTCCGGCCAGCTCTGGAACGGAGCCCAAGCCTTGCAGTAGGATATCGGCGAGCGAGGTGTTTTCGCATGGGAAGAGATGAAAGACCTCCCAAGAATTTGATCATAAGGAATGTGCGGAAAGACGAACTCGAAAAACTCGTCCCGCTTTATGTGGAGGCCTATAGAGGCCTGGAGGAGTACGCTGAGCGGGGCCACGATAACGTCGTCGATTACCTGGAATGGCTCTACTATACCTGCCCCGAGGGGTTCTTCGCGGCAGAGGTGAACGGTGAGATCGTGGGGTTCTTGGCCTGCAACCCCCGTTGGCGGGGCCCCAACGATCACCCCACGTGCGAGATCCACGAGATCGTGGTTTCCCCCAAGTGGCAGCGCCGCGGCATCGGGAGGAGGCTCATGGAGACGGCCCTGGCCCTGGGAGAGAGGCGTGGTTGCCCCACGGCGACCCTATGGGTGGGGGTGGGGAATGAACGTGCCCGCAAGTGGTACGAGAAGTTCGGCTTCGAAGTGGTGGGTTCCTGGGGCCGCTGGCTCAGGATGCGCAAGGCCCTCCGGTCTCATGAGCCGGTAAAATCGGGCCACGATGAGTAGGGTCACGCACATCGCCATCGCCCAACTTAACCCTACCGTGGGGGATCTGTCCGGAAACCTACGCATGGCCGTTCAGGCCATAAAGGAAGCGCGCACGCGCGGAGCCCGGATCGTCGTTTTCCCGGAGCTATTCCTTTTGGGGTATCCCCCCCGGGACCTCCTCCTGCGTCCCGACTTCCTGGCCGCGGCGAGGGAGGCGTTCGGGAAGTTAGTGGAGGAGACGGCGGGAATCGGGGTGATCATCGGCCACATCGCCGAAGGACCTCCCCGGGAGACCAACCGCGCCGATCCCTCCTCCGCCGCCTTCGGGGCCGGCCGCACGCTCTACAACGCCGTCTATCTCGTGGCCGATGGCGAGGTCCGGGGAACTCAGGCCAAGGGAAAACTTCCCTCCTTCGACGTCTTCGAGGAGGAGCGGTATTTCGCTCCCGCGGAAAATGTAGAGGTTTCCGCATGGGAGGGCCTCCGGTTCGGGCTCTCGGTGTGTGAAGATTTCTGGTACGAGGGAGGGGTGATCCAGGCCGAGATCGACGCGGGGGTCGATCTCGTGGTGAACGTGTCGGCCTCCCCCTACTTCCGGGGAAAGCCTTCCATCCGCTGGGAGCTGGGAAAACGGTGGGCCGCTAGGGCCGGAGTCCCCGTGGTGTACGCGAACCTCGTAGGTGGTCAGGACGAGCTCGTGTTCGATGGGCACTCCTTCGTGGTGCGCGCCGATGGGGCCTTCCTCCTGGCCTGTCCCGGGTTCAAGGAGGGGGTGTTCGTTTGTGAGCTCGCGGGTGAACCCGTGGAGGAGCCCGAGGAGGGCGGGATCGCTGACGTCTTTGAGGCCCTCGTCCTGGGTATCCGCGACTACTTCGGGAAAAACGGACTAAAAGGGGCGGTGGTAGGGGTATCTGGGGGGATCGATTCCGCGGTGGTCCTTTCCCTGGCGGTGGCGGCCCTGGGACGGGACCGGGTGCGGGCCGTATTCCTGCCCGGCCCCTACACATCCGCGGAGTCCCGGGAGGGGGCCCGGGCGGTGGCCGCCAACTTGGGGGTGGAGCTCATTGAGGTCCCCATATCCGAGATATACAACACGGTTTTGAAAGCGCTTGAGGGCGTCATCGATACCTCCGGGGTAGTGGGGGAAAACATCCAAGCACGGATCCGCGGGCTCCTTTTGATGGCCTTCGCCAACTCCCTGGGGTATGCAGTTCTTTGCCCCGGCAACAAATCGGAGATCGCCGTAGGCTACAACACCCTCTACGGCGACACCGTGGGGGCGTTAGCCCCCATCGGGGATCTCTTGAAACAGGAAGTCTACAAGCTCGCCCGCTGTGTAAATGAGTCAGCGGGGAAGGAGATCATCCCCCGATCCGTGATGGAACGGCCTCCCACTGCCGAACTCCGCCCCGGACAACGGGACGACCAGGACCTCCCCCCTTACCCCAAGCTCGACCCCCTGTTGCGGGCGTACTTGGTGGACAACCTCCCTTTGCGAGACCTACTGCGTTCCTTCCCAAAAGCCCTGGTGCGGGAAGCCATAGGGCGGCTCCACCGTTCGGAGTACAAGAGGAAGCAACTCCCCCCAACCCTCAAGGTCTCCCCGAAGGCCTTCGGGATCGGCCGCCGCTACCCGTTGACCAACGCCTTCCGGGAGATTTAGGCTACCCGCTACTTGGGCGCGTAAAAACAACGCTTGGGCGAGTGGATCTTTCCTTCCTTTTTGAGGTCCTTGATGGCCTTGGAGACCTCGGTCTTGTCGAGCCCCGAAAGCTCCGCGATCTCCCCGGGGCGCAAGGGCTTCCCCGCCTTCACCAGCGTTTCCAACACCTTCGCCTTGATGTCCGCCACATCGACCTCCTGAGCTAGTGGAGTGTGGCATAATTATAGCGCGTCTCATTTTAGAGAAATTCGGTCACAAAGTAGTGGTAAAACAGCCCTTCCTGTTACTATAGCCTAACTATGGATCTAGGCACCGTTTTCGCGCGGTTCGGCCTGGCGTTGGCTATAGGTCTCTGGGTAGGCCTACAGCGGGAATACGCCCAGGCGGGGAGCTTCGCCGGCGTGCGGACCTTTTCCTTGGTGGCCCTGATAGGCGCCGGTGCCTCTTACCTAGCGAGCCTGTTCGCGTCCCCCTGGGTATTGGTGGGGATCTCGGCGGTGGTGGGCGGTTTGATTTGGCTGGGATATTACTCCGGTGCCGCGGGCGGAAGGCCTGGGCTCACCACGGAGATGGCCTTGGTGGGGGTTTTCATCGCCGGTGCTTTATGTGAGCGTGGGGAACTCCCGTTGGCGGCGGCTTTGGGAGTCGCGATCACGGTGCTTCTCTCCCTGAAGCTCGAGTTCAAAAGGCTTGTGGCCAAGCTCTCCCGGGATGATATCGTGGCCCTGCTCAAGTTCGCCGTGATCAGCGCCATCGTCCTTCCCGTGCTCCCTTCCCAGGGTTTCGGGCCGCCGCCGTGGAATGTCCTTTCCCCCCGGAACGTGTGGCTGATGGTGGTGCTCATCTCGGGGATAGGCTTCGCCGGCTATATGGGGGTGAAATTCGCCGGGCCGCGGCGAGGTATCGGCATTACGGGGCTCTTGGGCGGGCTCGTCTCCAGCACCGCGGTGACCCTGAGCTTCGCCGCCAGAAGCCGGGAAGCCCCGGCCATTTCCAAGGCCTTCGCTTTCGCCATTTCCCTCTCCTGGACGGTGATGTTCGCGCGGATGCTGGTGGAGGCGGGGGTGGTGAATGTGGCTCTCCTTGGTCGCGCGTGGCTTCCGATCCTTGCCGCGGGCGCGGTGGGGATCCTTTCCTCCTGGACCTTGCTCCGCAGGGCGGAAAAGCGGAGGGAAGAGGTGGAGTTCACTTCCCCGTTCGAGCTTTCGGCAGCGGTGAAGTTCGCGTTGTTATATGCCACGATCCTGGTGGGAGCCCGAGCGGCCCAGCTCTACCTCGGAGACGTAGGAATATACCTCGCCAGCGTGGTATCCGGGGTAGCGGATGTGGACGCGATTACCTTGACGCTGGCGCGCCTCTCGTTGTCGGGAGATGTGGCTTCCTCCACCGCAGCCCGGGCCATGGTGCTGGCCGCCATGGCCAACACCGCGGTAAAGGGCGGGATAGTGATGGTCCTCGGCTCCCCAGTACTCCGCCGCTCCCTTATTCCTACACTTTCCGGGATGCTCCTTACCGGGGTTGCCCTCTCTTTCCTCGTCTGAGGCGATCCCTTCGCTGGCAGCGCGTTAAAACCGCCAGAAGCGCTGATCGTACCAGATGCGTTGGCGCAGCTCCTCGTCGATGGCCATCAGGAGCTCGAGGTGCTTGTGTTCCCAGTCCGCGAGCCAACGGAAGAGCTTCGCGATCTCGGGGTCCTCCGCCTTTTCGGCTTCTTCGGTATAGAACGACATCGCTCGATCTTCGAACCCCATGGCGGCGTAAATGGCCGCCGCCTCATACGAGGCCGCGGAGATCTCGGCTTTGACCTTATCGGTGAGGATCTTCTCGGCAATCTTCCCTGGTTCCCTCGCATCGAGGGCTTTGGCCTTTCCCGTTTCCTGATAGTTCCGGAAAAGATCTCCCAGGATCCGCAGGTGGCGCACCTCTTCTTCGGCCAGGAAAGAGAAGAGCTCCTTTACCGCGGGGTCACGGGCATCGGAGGCGGACCTCTCGTAGAAGGCCTTCCCACGTTGCTCCAAGAGGAGCGCGCCCTTCAGTACATCCTCGATGCCCCTAGGCACTGCCCCTCCTTTCAAAAACCCGAATCCTCGAAGGGGGGCTCCTGTTCGGGAACGGATTCCATATGGGGGATCGTCCCGGGCTCGTAGGGTTGAGGGAACTCCGGCTCCCGCATGGCCCGGGGGACGAGGACGTTGGGGATCTCCTCCATATTGATGTAGTCGTCGGCCATACGGATGAGCTCCACCGAGGTGGAAGCGCGCCCCGGGCCGATGATGGTGACCCTGATCCCTTTGCGAGAAAGGTAGGAAACCAGCGAAACGAAGTCCGAGTCGCCGCTTACGAGGACCGCATGGGAGAGCTTTTCAGAGAGTAGCACCGCTTCCAGGGTGAGCTCCACGTCCATGTTGGCTTTCAGGCCTCCGTCGGGGTGTTCCCGGATCACCTTGGAGATGACCCGGAACCCCATGAAGGCCAGGGCATCGATGAGGCGGATGCGCCGGTCCTCGTCCCGTTTGTAGGGGACAAAGGCGATGAACTTCACCTCATCTTTGCCGAGGTTGAAATGCTCCAGAATGTAATCCTTCAGGGCATCATAACGCACCCCAAAGCCCTGACGCTCGAAGGTCTCCTGGACGTTCTGGACATCCACGAACACCGCCATTTTAAGCATTTTTAAACCTCCTTTGATAAAAGCATCAAAATTAAATCTCCCCGCCGCCTCCCACCCCGCTGGTGGGCCCGCCTGGAGTCGAACCAGGGACCTCACGCTTATCAGGCGTGCGCTCTGACCACCTGAGCTACGGACCCAACCGCTCCCAAATATAGCCACACCCCTTTTTGTGGTCAACCCGGAACGCTCCGCTCCAGAAACCATTGCATCTTTACAGGAGGGCGGATAACATTCGGCGAATTTGCTCCAAAGGGGTTCGCAGTCGGCTAAAGGAGCGGGCCCGATAAGGGGAAACCAAACACGAGGGGTGATCGGTAATGACAGAACGGATCAGGATGGAGGACGCGCTCGATCTGAGCGACGTCCGCGTCTTCGCCCGTGGCGACACGGTCAAGGGGGTGGTCGTCGGGGAAACGGATACCGAGTACTTGGTGGATATCGGCTACAAATCCGAGGCGATCTTGAGAAAGACAGAGCTCGCCCCCTTCCGGGAGGAAGTGCAGGAAGGAGAAGAGCTCGAGGTCCTCGTTACCTATATCGATGAGGAGAACGGTACCGTCTTCGTCTCCGAGAAACAGGCTTTCTTCAACCGCAGGTTCGCCGAACTGGAGCAAGCATACCGCAACCGCATCCCCGTCAAGGGGAAGATATATGAAGAGGTCAAAGGCGCCGGGTACAACGTTAATCTGGACGGAATAAAGGCCTTCCTCCCTGGATCCCATCTCGGTCCGGGGATCTCCGGCAAGTTCGAACGCCTGAAAGGAAAAGAGCTCAACTTCCTCATCATCGAGTTCTCCCGTAGAAACCGCAACATCGTCGTTTCCCGCAAGGAGTACCTTAAGTACATGGAGGAAAAGAAGAAGGACGAGCTCTTTGCATCGCTTGAGCCGGGGAAGGTCATCGAGGGGAAGATAAAGTCCATCGTGGACTTCGGCATATTCGTGGACGTGGGCGGGGTGGACGGCCTCGTCCACCGCACCGAGATCTGCTGGAAAGACATCCCCGTTCCCCCTCCCGGGAAGTTCCGCGTGGGCCAGCGCATCAAAGTGATGGTGCTGGAGGCCAACCGGGAGGAGGAACGCATCTCCCTCTCCATAAAGCGGTTACGGGAGGATCCCTGGATCGGCATCGCCGAGCGCTACCCCGTGGGTTCCCGGGTGAAGGGGAAAGTGGTCTCCGTCACCGACTTCGGGGCCTTTGTGGAGCTGGAGGAGGACGTGGAGGGGTTGGTCCACGTCTCCGAACTCACCTGGGGCCGGCCGAAGCATCCCAAGGAGGTGGTGCAGGAAGGGGACGAGGTAGAGGTGGTGGTCCTCGGGGTGGACGAGGAGCGCCGCCGGATCTCCCTCTCGCTGCGGCGGGCCCTGCCCGACCCCTGGGAGGACGTGGAGCACCGCTACCCCCACGGGGCCCTGGTGGAGGGTGTGGTCACCAAGATCACCGACTTCGGGGCGTTCGTGGAGCTGGAAGAGGGGATCGAGGGCCTAATTCACGTCTCGGAGCTCTCGTGGGAGCGGGTCACCCATCCCAACGAGGTCCTGAAGGAAGGCGATCGCGTGAAGGCCATTGTCCTCAAGGCGAGCTCCAAAGAGCGCAAGATCTCCCTCTCCCTCAAGGCCCTCTCCAAAGACCCGTGGGAGGAGTTCCTAGAGAAGTATTCCGTGGGCGACGTGGTCCAGGGGACCGTGTCCCAGCTCAAGGAGTTCGGGGCCTTCGTGAAGATCACTCCCACCGTGGAAGGGCTGATCCACGTCTCCGAGATCGCGGAGGAACGGATCTCCCATCCTTCGGAGGTCCTGAAGGTTGGGCAGGAGGTCACGGCCAAGATCATCGGGATCAACGAGGCCAAGCGCCAGGTGCGCCTCTCCATCAAGAAGCTCCAGGAGGAAGCCACCAAGGAGGAGCGCGAGGCCTACATAGCCCAACCCGGTCGCGAGACCATCAAGCTCGCCGAGCGGCTCCGGGAGCTGGCTGGGGAATGACCGTGACCGCCACAGCGATCCCCCTCGTGTGAGATAGGCTTAGGGGATAAGGGCGCCCCCGGAATAGGATCCGGGGGCGCCCGTTTTCGTCGTTTACGACCTCGATCTCCTTCAACGGGACCGGATGTCCCAACGCCTTGAGGAACGCTTCCTTGGCGGCGAACCGCGCCGCCAGCCTCTCCTCCCGCAGGGGGGACCGGGCGGAGAGGGCGTAGGCGATCTCCCGCTGGGTGAAGATCCGCTCGAGGAGCCTCTCCCCCCGGCGCGCGAGGACCTCTCGGAACCTCTCCACATCGACCACATCTATCCCGACCATCGCACGAGCCTCCGGCGCTCCGCCCGCACGATACAGAGGATCTCCTCCACCGCTTCTCCGAGATCCGCGTTTACCACGAGGTAGTGGAACTTGGGTATCTCTTTGATCTCCGCCCGGGCGATCCTGAGCCGCTCCTTCAACGCCTCCGGGGACTCCGTTCCCCGGGCCTGGATCCGGCGCACGAGCTCCTCCCAGCTCGGGGGAACGAGGAAGATGAGCACCACCGGGTGGGGGATCCCCGCCCGGGCGATGGCCAGTGCCCCCCGCACCTCCACGTTCAGGACGAGGTCGCGCCCGGCGGAGAGCTTCCTCTCCACCTCCTCGCGGGGGGTTCCATAGAGGTGACCCTGGTATTCGGTCCACTCGAGGAGCTTCCCCTCCTCCCGCAGCCGGAGGAACTCCTCTCGCGATACGAAGAAGTAATCGCGGCCGTGGACCTCGTCGGGCCGCTTGGGCCTGGTGGTGGCGGAGACGGAGAAAGAGAGCCGCGGGTCGCGGCGAAGAAGTTCCGCTATCACCGAGGACTTCCCCGCCCCCGAGGGCCCGGCGATCACGAACGCGATCCCCCGCTCCCCCTGCACGCCCCACCCGGGCGGGAGGAACTCCCTCACTCCACGTTCCTGGCTTGTTCCCTGATCCTCTCGGCACATAGCTTCAGCTCCAGGGCCACCTCTCCCAGAGGCACTCCCCGGGACTTGGCGGCCAGGGTGTTGGCCTCCCGGGTGATCTCCTGGGCCAGGAACTCGAGCTCCCGGCCCATGGGGCCTTCCGCACCCAGGAGTCCTTCCAAGCGGTGGAGGTGGGCCTCCAACCGGTCGAGCTCCTCCTGCACGTCGGTGCGCTCGGCCCAGATCCCCACCTCCAGCGCGATCCTCGCTTCGTCCAGGACGCTCAACTCCCCCAGGCGTTTCATCAGCCTTTCGGCGAAGGCTTCCTTGGCCCGGGGGACCTCGTCCTTGGCCCGGGAAATGAGCTCCCGGAGGATCCCGGTCTCCCGGCGCAGGGCCTCGAAGAGCTTCTCCCCTTCCCGGGCGCGGAACGCCTCCACCTCCGCCAGGGCCTGCTCCAGGGCCCGCTCCAGCACGGGACGGATCGCTTCCTCCTCGGGGCTTTCCTCCTGGACGACGCCAAGGGAAAGGAGGGCTTCAAGGGATGGGGCCTCTTTGGCTCCCAACGCCGCGGCGAGCTCTTGGAGCTGCTCCCAGAGACGGACGGCCGCTTCCCGGTGGATGGCCTTGGGGCGACGGAACCCCCCGAAGTCGAGGAGCACGTTCACATCGAAGCTTCCCCGGGAAAAACGCCCCTTCACCGCGTCCTCACATAGAAGCACGAGCCCCGGCATGTCGGTTAACCCCCGGACCCGCACCTCCAGGAACCGGTGGTTGAGGCTCCGGACGTCCACTTGCACCGAAAATCCGTCTCCCTCGGCCCGTCCCCGGCCGAAACCGGTCATGCTCCTCATGCCGTCCCCCGGAAGAGGACCGCCGCGTACCCCACCACCTCGGCGGTGTACCCCGAGACCTCGCCGGACGTCCGGTAATCGAGGAGCTCGGCATGCCCGAGGCCCAAGGCCCGGGCCGCAGCGACCACTATTCCAATGGCCCCTATCCCGCAGATACTGATCCTGTGTTCCTCCACCACGCGCAGAAATCCATCCAAGTCGAGTTCCAGGATCTCCTTCAAGGCCGCTTTATCCTTCTCCGTGGCCACCTGATGCGGTTCGTAGTGGGTGAAATCGCTTGAGGCCACGATCCAGACGCCCCTCCCCTTCACGAGTTTCGCCAATCCGGCGCTGAACTCCTCGATGGTTTCGCGATCCTGGGTGAGAACCACCGCGGGGACGAAGGGAACCTTTCCGAAGAGGTACTGGAGGAAGGGGAGCTGCACTTCCACCGAATGTTCCCGCGTGAACGCCCTCCGGTCCCGGACGACCCCTGGGAGCCCCTCGATCTCCCGGAGCAGTTCCTCCGCCACCGGGACCTCCCCCAGGGGAGTGAGCCAGGGCTCGGGGTCCGGCACGGTGATCTCGCCCCCGTACCCGGTGTGGTTGGTGCCGAGGATGACCACGACCTCGGGCACCCCGTATCGAGCAGCGGCCCGGAACCCCTGGGCGGCCACCGCGCCGGAGTAGATGTAGCCCGCGTGGGGGAGTATGAGGCCCAGTGGGACCCCCAGGCGTTCGCTCCGAGGCACCATCTCTTCCGGGCCGGCCCCGAAAAGCCGTTGTATCTCCTCCCTCAACCCCTCTTCTGTCCCGGGATAGAAGCTCCCCGCAACCGCCGGATAGCGCATGGCCTCCCCTTCAGGCGAGCTTGGGCGGGAGCACGATCTTCCCGTAGTTCTTCTCGTACTTTTCTATGTTCTCCCCGATGGCCTGGTGCAACCTCTTCATGTGGCCCGGGGAGAGGATCACCCGGGAGACAAGAAGCGCCTGTCCCCCCTTGGGGGTCTGGGTGCGGGGGTCGAGGAAGAGGAAGTCGATCACGAACTCCTCCTTCTGGTGGGATACTACTGCCAGATTGGCGTAGACGCCTCTCCGGAGCGCCGGCTCGGCGATGACCTGCATCTCACGCTGCATCCAATATCACCCCCTTCAGATCATCTTAACGCCCGTGACCCCGGGCGCAATTACCTGAGGATCTCGTGGACCGAGTGTTCGCGTTTGGAACAGCAGAAACTGCCACACGAGTCACATCGATTGACCGTTTCTTCTCCCCGCGCTAGAATCGTACGACGTCGTGCGGAACGTCCCAAGCTAAAGGAGGGCAGATATGGAAATCCTCAAAGTCGCTTCCACCTCCAATCCCAATGCGGTTGCCGGTGCAATCGCCGGTGCGTTGGAGAACGATGGGATCGTCGAGGCCCACGCCATCGGGGCGGGCGCGGTGAACCAGGCCGTCAAAGCCATCGCCATCGCCCGTCGCCTCATCGAGCGCGAGGGCGAGACGGAGATCAAGGTCATCCCCGGCTTCATCGACGTCGAGATCGGCGGCGAGCTCAAGACGGGAATGCGTTTCATCATCGAGAAATAGAGGAGGATGCGCCTTGAGGCCCTGGCCAGGGCCGCCATCGCCGATGCCCTGAAACGGCTCGCTCCGTCCGCTTCCCGGGAGGATATCCCCCTGGAGAGGCCCGAGAAGCTCGAATTCGGGGATATTTCGTCGCGGATCGCCTTTACCTTAGCGAAGGAGCTCAAGCGGCCGCCCCAGGCCATCGCTCAGGACCTGGCGGCGGCTGTTTCACATCCTGCCTTCGAAAAAGCCGTCGCCGCGGGCGGTTTCCTGAACCTCCACGTGCGGCCCGAGGCCCTGCGGGAAATCCTCCGAGAAATTCTCTCGGAGGGGGAAAGCTATGGGGACTGGTCCCTGGGGGGAGGGAAGCCCCTCCAGGTGGAGTTCGTTTCCTCCAATCCCACTGGCCCCCTCACCGTGGGCCACGGCCGCCAGGCCGCCCTGGGAGATGCTTTGGCAAACCTCTTCTCCGCCCTGGGCTGGGAGGTCACCCGGGAGTACTACCTGAACGATGAGGGCCGCCAGATCGAGCTCCTGGCGCGTTCCCTTTGGGCCAGGTACCGCCAGGCCCTAGGAGAAGAGGTCCCGATCCCCGAAGGGGGGTACCACGGGGACTACCTCGTTCCCATCGGCGAGGAGCTCGCCCGAGAATGGGGGGATAAGTACCCCGAGTGGACCCCCGCCGCGGCGGAGGCCTTCCGCCGGGTGGCCGTGGAGCGGATGATGGGGATGATCCACGAGGACCTCGCGGCCATCGGAGTCTCCTTCGATGTGTGGAGCCGGGAAGGTGATCTGCATCGGCGGGGGCTGGTATGGGAGGTGTTCGAGGCCCTCCGGGAGAAGGGAGCTGTATACGAGAAGGACGGCGCCTACTGGATGAAGTCCACGGCGTACGGTCTCTCCCGGGATCCGGTCCTCATCCGCTCCGACGGGACACCCACCTACCTGATGGTGGACATCGCCTACCACGTGGACAAGTACCGCCGGGGATTCGTCAAGGTAATCGACGTTCAGGGAGCGGACCACGTGGAGGAGCAACAGCAAGTGAAGCTGGCGCTGCGGATCCTCGGGTACCCCGAGGAGTTCCTCGATTACTGCGTGCACCAGTTCGTGACCCTGAAGGGCCGCGAAGGAATCGAGAAGATGTCCACCCGAGCCGGGAGGTTCCTGCGCCTCAAAGACTTGGTGGACGAGCTCGGGCGGGACGTGGTGCGGTACTTCATGGTGCGCCGGCGACCGGGAGCCCATCTTGTCTTCGACCTGGAGCTCGCCAAGAAGACCTCCATGGAGAACCCGGTCTATTACGTCCAGTACGCCCACACCCGTATCGCTTCCATCTTCCGCGAGGCGGAGAAGATTGGAGAACCCGTGACGCGTGACGCTTTACGCATGACGGACTTATCTCCGCTTGAGGATCCCGATGAGCTCGCGCTCATCAAGGAGCTCGATCGGTTCCCGGATGTGGTGCGGAAGGCGGCCGAAAGCTACGGGCCGCACCTTTTGTGTGAGTACCTAGAGGAACTCGCGGGTATCTTCCATCCCTACTACAACCGGGTGCGGGTCCTGGGGCAGGGGGAGGCGACCCCGGCCCGGCTGGCGCTCCTTTTGGCGCTGAAGACGGTCTTGGCCAAAGGGCTTTCCTTACTTGGGGTCTCGGCCCCGGAGGTGATGTGATGGGGCTTCTGGAGAAGCTCCGCACGGGGCTCAAGAAGACCCGCGAGGCCTTCCTCTCCCCCCTGGAGGAGTCCCTCCGGGCGAAGGCAAAGCTCGATGAGGACCTCCTCTACGAGCTCGAGGAGCTTTTGCTTTTGGCGGACGTGGGGCCAGAGCTCGCCGAGGAGATCGTGGGTAGCCTCGCCGATAAACACCGTGACTCCCTCACCCCGGAGGAGCTCGAAGCGGCGCTGGAGGAGGAGGTGGCCGCGATCCTCGCGGGAGCAGAGCGGGAGTTCGTGCCCCCGTCGGAGAAGCCCTGTGTGTTCCTCATCGTGGGGGTGAACGGCTCCGGGAAGACCACCACTGCCGCCAAGCTCGCCCACAAGTTCAAAAACCAGGGAAAGAAGGTCCTCCTCGCCGCCGCGGACACCTTCCGTGCCGCGGCCATAGAGCAGCTGGTGGAGCTCGGAGAGCGGGTGGGTGTAGAGGTGATCGCCCACCGCCCGGGGGCCGATCCAGGGGCGGTGGCCCACGACGCTCTGGAACACGCGCAGCGGAAGGGCTACGATTTCCTCTTGATTGATACGGCCGGGAGGCTCCAGACCAAGGTTCCGCTGATGGAGGAGCTGCGGAAGGTTCGGCGGGTGGTGGAAAAGCTCGCCGGCCGGCCTCCCCACGAGAGGTTGCTGGTGATCGACGCCACCGTGGGGCAGAACGCGTTGTCCCAGGCCCGGCTCTTCCACGAGGCGGTGAGCCTCACCGGCCTTGTGATCACGAAGTTGGACGGGACCGCCAAGGGGGGCGTGGTGCTTCCCATCTGGCGGGAGCTTGGGGTCCCCATCCTTTGGGTCGGCGTGGGCGAGGGGATGGAGGACCTGGTGGAGTTCCGGGCCCGCGACTTCGCCCGGGCGTTGGTAAGGAGGTAGTGGATGACGAAATACGTCTACCGCTTCGGCGGCGGCACCGCGGATGGCTCCGCGGCGATGAAGGACCTTCTCGGGGGGAAGGGGGCGAACCTGGCGGAGATGGCCCGGATCGGGATCCCCGTGCCCCCGGGGTTCACCATCACCACCGAGGTCTGCCGTTTCTACTACGCCAATGGGGGCAAATACCCGGACGGCTTGGAAGAGGAGGTCAAGGCGGGGGTCGCGTTCCTGGAGGAACAGACGGGAAGAAAGTTCGGCGACGCGGAAAACCCGCTTTTGGTCTCCGTGCGTTCCGGGGCCCCGGTCTCCATGCCGGGGATGATGGACACCATTCTCAACTTGGGCCTGAACGATGAATCGGTGGAGGCCATCGCCAGGAAGATCGATCCCCGCTTCGCCTACGACTCCTATCGCCGCCTCATCGCCATGTACGGGAACGTGGTGTTGGGGTTCAAGGACGAGCGGGGCGATCCCTTCGATCGCCTGATGCAGGAGTTCAAAAAGGAAAAGGGCGCAGCCACCGACCTCGACCTCTCGGCCGAGGACCTTAAAGAGCTAGTGGACCGGTTCAAGGCCTATTACAAGGAGCGGGGGCAGGAGTTCCCCCAGGATCCTTGGGAACAGCTCTGGGGGGCCATCGGGGCGGTGTTCCGTTCCTGGAACAACGAGCGGGCCATCGTCTACCGGCGGCTCAACCGTATCCCCGACGACATGGGCACCGCCGTCAACGTCCAGGCCATGGTGTTCGGGAACCTGAACGAGCGCTCGGGGACCGGGGTGGCCTTCACCCGGGACCCCGCCACCGGGGAGAACGTGCTCTACGGGGAATACCTCCTGGCGGCCCAGGGCGAGGACGTGGTGGCCGGGATCCGCACCCCCAAGCCCATCGCGGAGCTCGAGAAAGAGATGCCCGAAGTCTACAAGCAGCTCCTCGAGGTACGGGAGAAGCTCGAGAAGCACTACCGCGACATGCAGGACCTCGAGTTCACCATCGAGGATGGGAAGCTCTACCTGCTCCAGACCCGGACCGGCAAGCGCACCGGGTTCGCCGCCGTGCGGATCGCGGTGGAGATGGAGCGCGAGGGCCTGATCACGAAGGAAGAGGCAATCCTTAGGATCGACCCCGCCGAGCAGGTGTACCAGCTCCTCCAGCCCATCTTCGACCCCGAGGAAAAGAGAAAGGCGAAGGTCATTGCCAAAGGGCTGGCCGCTGGCCCCGGCGCCGCCACCGGGAGGATCGTGTTCTTCCCGGACGACGCGGTGCGGATGGCGAAGGAAGGGCCAGTGATCTTAGTGCGGGAAGAGACCTCCCCCGAGGACGTGGAGGGGATGTTCGCCGCCGCGGGGATCCTCACCGCCCGAGGTGGTCTCACCTCCCACGCGGCGGTGGTGGCCCGCCAGGTGGGCAAAGTGGCCGTGGTGGGGTGTGAGGAGCTGGAGATAGATTACGACAACCGCACCATCACCGCCCGGGGCGTGACCCTGAAGGAGGGGGATTGGATCTCCATCGACGGCTTTACCGGCGAGGTCCTCGAGGGCAAGGTGAAGACCATGCCTTCCGAGGTAATCCAGGTACTCATCGAGAAGACGAAGCGGCCGGAGGAAGCCCCCATTTATCAACTCTTCGCCGAGCTTATGTCCTGGGCCGATGAGCGCCGCCGCCTCGGGGTGCGGGCAAACGCCGATAAACCCGACCAAGCCCAGATAGCCCTGGCGTTCGGAGCGGAAGGGATCGGGCTTTGTCGTACCGAGCACATGTTCTTCGCCGAGGACCGCCTGCACCACATGCAGAAGGCCCTGATCGCGAAAGACCCCTCTGAACGCATCGAGGCCCTCAAGAAACTCTCCGAGATGCAGGTCGCGGACTTCGAGGGAATCCTGGAGGTCATGGACGGAAAGCCGGTGATTATCCGCCTCCTGGATCCACCGCTTCATGAATTCCTCCCCAAACCAGAGGAGGAGGAGAAGATCCGCGAGATCGCGGCGGAGTTCGGGGTAAGCCCTGAGGAGCTCAAGGCCAGGATAGAGGCCCTGCGGGAGATGAACCCGATGTTGGGGCACCGTGGGGTCAGGCTCGGGATCACCCATCCCGACATCTACGAGATGCAGACCGAGGCCATCTTCCGCGCCGCCGCGAAGCTGATTAAGCGCGGTAAAAACCCCTACCCCAAGGTGATGATCCCGCTTGTAGCCCACGTAAACGAGATGGCGAGGATGAGGGAGATGGTGGACCGGGTGGCGAAGCGCGTCATGGAGGAGGAAGGGGTCGAGGTCAAGTATCAGGTGGGCACGATGATCGAGATCCCCCGGGCGGCCCTCACCGCCGACGAGGTGGCGCGGGAGGCCCAGTTTTTCTCCTTCGGGACCAACGACCTCACCCAAATGACCTTCGGCTTCTCCCGGGACGACGTGGCCAAGTTCATCGGGGAGTACATCGAGAAGAAGATCCTGCCGGACGATCCCTTCGCCACGTTGGACACCCGGGGGGTAGGGGAGCTGGTGAAGATTGCCACCGAGCGGGGGAAGGCGACCCGGCCTGATTTGGAGGTCGGGATCTGCGGAGAGCACGGGGGCGAATCCCGGTCGGTCCACTTCTGCCACGGGGTGGGGTTGGATTACGTATCGTGCTCTCCTTTCCGGCTTCCGGTGGCGCGCCTGGCCGCGGCCCAGGCCGCCCTCAAGGAAGGCTGAAAAATCGGAGGTTGGGTGAGTCCGCAAGGGGGGCGCTCTGGCGCCCCCTTTTTCATATGGGCCCTGCCTCACGGAAAGGAAGGCGATGGAGGGTAAAGCGGTGGAGAGGATGGAGAGCAAGGTGGTGGATCTGGCGGCGGAGCTGGTCTCCATCCCGAGCTACGAGCGGGAGGAGGAGCTGGCCCGGTTCCTGGCCCGCCGCCTCCGGGCGATCGGATTTGAGGTCTCCCTGGAGGAGGTGGAGCCCGGCCGGCCTAACCTAATAGCTCACCTGCCCGGGAAGGGGAAGACCTTGATGTTCTGCGGACACATGGACACCGTCCCCCCGGATTCCCCGGACCAGCTCCGGCCCCGGGTGGAGGGAGGGCGGCTTTACGGGCGGGGGGCCTGCGACATGAAGGGGGCCCTGGCCGCCATGGTCTGCGCCCTGGAGGCCCTGACGAGGGAGGGGCCGGCCGGCCCGCTGCTCTTCCTGGCCACGGTGGGCGAGGAGACGGGCTTCCTGGGGATGCGGCGATTCATGGCGCGCCATCGGGATCGCATCGCCGGCTGCATAGTGGGGGAGCCCACCTCCCTGGAGGTGGGGATAGCTCATAAGGGCGGGGCTTGGATCGAGCTCACCACCATCGGGAGGCCCGCCCACGGCAGCACCCCCGAGCGGGGGGTGAACGCCGTGTACTACATGGCCCTGTTGGTGAGGGCCATACAGGAGGAATTGGCGGCCGCGTTGCGGGAAAGGCCCCATCCCCTGTTGGGGCCGGGCACGGTGAACGTGGGGTTGATCCGGGGAGGCACACGTCCGAACGTGGTCCCCGCCCGCTGCACCATCCAGGTGGACCGGCGCCTCCTTCCCGGAGAGACCCCGGAGGGGGCGACGGAGGAGCTGAGGGCCCTCGTGGGGAACTTGAAGCGGGAGCATCCCGAACTCGCGGTGGAGATGAGGCTTGTGCAGTCGTATCCGCCCCTCGAAGTGGGGACGGACGAGCCCGTTGTACGGGCCGTGATCGGAGCGTGTCGGGCCGTTCGGGGGAAGGAGCCCGAGCTCGTGGGCTTGAGCTACGGCACCGATGGAGCCTTGTCCCGGGCCGGGGGCATCCCCACGGTGATCTGCGGCCCCGGCTCCGCGACCCAGGCCCACACCGAAGGGGAGTCCGTAGACGTGGCCGAACTGGTTGCCGCGACCCACATTTATGTCGAAGCGGCCTCGCGGTTCCTAGAAGGGTGAAAAAACCGAGACCGATCGCGAACCTGGGAAGGTGAAGCGGGAAAAGACAACTGACGTGGAGGATCACTGACAAGTCGGGCCTTGAAGGGGAAACGGAGTCTACCACGTGGGAATAAAACGCCTGATTTGATCTGGGAAAGATGTATCTACAGTGAGCTCGAGGATTCGTGAAAGGGCCATCTGCTCAGCACCTTCTAGGGCCAGCCTGGCGGAAACGAGCCCTTCCTGATGGACGCCATCCGGAAAAGGGATCCCGAATACCGACCCCGTGGCCGATGTCTCGCCGCGTCCTTAAAGTTCAGCGTCCGATCCGCCACCGGTAGATCCCATCGTAAGCGGCGGCCACGAGGTACTCCCCGTCCTGGGAGAAAGCGATCTCCCCGAAGCCCCGGTCGCCCAGCGGGAGGTCCTGCACCGCTCCCGAGTCCACCTGGATCACGCTGAGCCGGGAGACTATGTAGCCGATCTGGGCCGCGATCATCTTGCCATCCGGGGAAAAGGCCAGCTCCGAAATGTAGGGGTCGCCCTCCAACTCCTCCTGCGTGGGGGCAAGGAACCGGGCGAGCACCCGGCCCTCCAGGTCCACCAGCCATACCAACCCCGGGGGCATGGCTTCCCCTTTCCAGGAAAGCCCCAGGGCGAGCACCTCACCGTCGGGGGAGAAGGCGATGGTGCCGACGTAGCTTTTTTCCCCTCCGCCGGCTTCCACCAGCTCCTGGGAGATGTCGATTATGCGGCTCTCCCCGGTGGCGAGGTCCACCACCCGCACGTCGAGCCCTTTCGTGCTTATGCCCAAATAGGCGAGTTTCGTCCGTGCGTCGGCTGGAATCGCGATCGCCCCCAACAGATCCGAAAGTGCGCGCTTCCAAGGTCCCTCGAGTACGGCGCCCAAGAAACCCGGAAGTTCGATCGGGCCGGACACTGTATTCCAATACAAATCCTTCAGCTCCACCCAAGCCTTCCCCTCGAGGGTTTGATATACGGCGAGAAAGGTGCTTTTCGGGCCCGAGGTGATGGCGATCGGCGTTGGGCCGGTTTGGATCGCATATTCGTGTCCGCTCTCCGGCCATCCCGCAGCTGGGGGGAATGTCTGGACACGCACCCTGCCCTCGGACTCCAGTGCCGCCAGCCCGAAGGTCCACCCCGGGAGGGTGGTCCCGAAGGTGGGAGGGCCCCCCACTGAGGGGGCGCTGCTTGCTAACACCGCTTCCACGGTGCCGGAGGGGAAGTCGTAAAGAAGGACCGGACCCTCCTCGGTCCGCACCAAGAGCTTTCCGTGCGGGGTGAACTGGACTTCATCCGGCGTCCACGGCCCGAGGTCCCACCTTTCGGGCCCACAGGGAAGGACGAAGGTGAGGGCCAAAAGCAGCGCCGGGAACAGCCACCCAAGCACCTTCAACCTCTTGGGAAGGAAACGGTAGAGCCCCGCCGCGGCGATGAGCCCACCCCCCACGCCCAAGGTGCGGGAGGCCACCTGTAAGGGAACCGGAAGAAATAGGTGGGGGACCCAGATAATCCACCAGATCGAGGCCCCCACGAGAAGCAGGCTAAACCCGCCGACCCAACGCGACATCCTCTGACGCTTTGCAGCCAAACGGGCCGCAAGCAAAGCGAGGCAGCCTGTGGCCGTCCCCAGCGAGGCCAGCTGAAGCGGCCTGGAGGGATGAAGGGCCGTGGCGACGAGCAGGAAAAGCACCGATACCAACCCCAGCCCTTTCGCCACCGAAACGAAGGCTTTTCTGGAGTTCATCTCCTACCCCCTTGACCGATAGCCGCGTTTTCCATCCGCCACCGGGAGGACCACGATCTTCCGGCCGGCCGCGAACGCGAGGTATTGGCCGTCCGGGGAGAAGGTCAGGGCCACCGCCCCGTCCTCCCACAGCACCCGGGTTTCCCCCGAGTCCACCACGCAGACCATCCGTAGGCCAGGCGACACCGCGAGCCGCATCCCATCGGGACTATAGGCTAGGGGGGAGAACCAGATCCTTTCCCCCGATATGTCCAAGGGGACATTAGGAGGGGGTAGCTCGGTTAGTGAGCCGGAACCGGTGTCCAAGCTCAAAAGGAAGGGATGGCCGACTTCGTACGACCCGAGGGCAATGGCGATCTCCCCTCCATCCGGCCGCGGGGCGACCCCGGTCACGGTGCCCCACTCCCGCAGCCCCGGCAAGAAATCCTCCAGGTTCCAACTCCGCTCCGTCCCCGTCTCTAGGTCCCAGAGGTTCACCACGCTGGTCCCACCTATCTCGTACGCGCTGCCCGCGTAGGCAAGGAAGCGTCCGTTGGGGGAAAGGGCGGCGTGGCTGTTCCTGACGTGGGGGATCTCTTCGCGGGAGAGGAGTTCCCCCTCCCAGCTCCGCCGCTCCAGGTATAGCGTCTCCTCCTTGTAAACCAGACCGACGAAGTTTCCCGAAGCGGTGGTGCACAGGTAAAAGGCCTCCCCATCCAACGGCCAGCGGGAGAGCTCCTTCCCGGTGCCGAGGTCGAGGATCCGGATCGCGTTCGTCTCCCCGACCACCACCAGATCCCCTTGGGGGGAGAAGGCGGCGAAGCGGTTTTGGAACTCGAATGGAATGTCGGGAAGATCCAAGTCTTCCACCCGCCAGCGCACTCGCCACCGGGGCAGGAGGCGGAGCTCTACCCCGTCCCCACTGTCGCCCCGGTAAAAGATCAGGAGGCCTTTGCCGTCCGGGGTCCACACGATCCCAGCGCCGCTCGCTCCCTCGGGGAGCAAGAACTGGTCCGCTGAGGAAAACACACCCAAGGCGAACAGAATTCCCACGGCGGCGGCCGCCCCGGCGGCAAGCCCCAGGAGGATTTTTTTCTTCATCCTTGCCTCCTAGTTCGCAACGGAAGTCATGGCCCCAGACGGAAGACGAGGACCGCATCCGCAGTGATGGCGGCGAGGTGTTCCCCCGTCCGGGGAGAGGGCCATGTCCAAGATCCCGGAGACATCCCATGAAGCCTGGACTTCCTCCCCTTGGATAACGCAGAGCCACTTGGCGGAAGCGGCTGCCAACCGTTTCCCGTCGGGACTGTAGGCCAAGGCGTTCACAGAAAAGCTCTCCGCGTCCCCGGGAAGGCGGACACCCTTTATCTTCCCAGAGGCCACGTCCAGGAGGAAGAGATCCGGGCGCCCGGGCTCCCGCAACGTCAGGGCCACGGCGATCTCCCCGCCGTCCGGCCGGAGGGCCAGGGCCTCGATGTAGCCCGCCTCTCCCAGCCAAGGCAAGTGCTCCGTGAGGTCCCAGCTCAACCTCTCCCCGGTGTCCCGACGGAGGAGGTTCACGATCCAAAAGCCGTGCCGAAGGGCACGCTCCCCGCCGGGATAAAGGAGGTAACGGCCGTCGGGGGAGAGGGAGAACTGCCCGGTGAGATGGTGCGGGGGAAGACGCCAGGGGGAGATGCCTTCTCGCGAAACGAGACCCCCGGTGCCATCCCGCAGCTCGATGTGTAAAGTTTCGCCTTGAACTACGACGACCGCGAGACGGCCATGCTCCAGATATCCGAGCCAAACGATCTCCTCCTCCATAGGAGGGCGCGCGATCTCCATCCCGCTGAAGGCCGCGATGAAACGCAGGCTGTCGGTGGCCCCCACGGCAACGGCCTCCCCATCCGGCGAGAAGGCAGCGTGGCGCCAGGACGGCACCCAAAGCGGGAAACCTGAAACGCGCCAGTGCCTTCGCCCGCCCACCGATCGTAGCTCGGCCACTCCTATCCCACCCCGGCCGATACCCAGGACGACGAGATCCTCCCCATCGGGAGCCCACGCGAGGCCCAGACCCTGGAGGTCATTGGGGAGGGTGAACCCATCTCGTTGAAAGTGAAGTCTCTTAGCAAATAAGATCTCCGGCACCATCCCCACCGTTAATCCCGCGATCACCAACCGCCACATCTTCCACCTCCTTAACGGGGGCCGAAAAACTTCATCGGCCTATCCTCCACAGGTAGATCCCGTCGTAGGCAGTGGCCAACCCAATGGCCCGACGGTTCCGCCGGTTGTAGCCCGTGTAGAAGAGGAAGAGCTTGTCGCCGCGAAGGACGAGGGCGGGATGGTTGAGTGCCTTCTCGTCGAAGCTCCCCCGGGACCCCCGATCAAGCAGCTCCTCCCGCGAAAGGAGGGTCCAGTGTAGGAAGTCCCACGAGCGGGCGAGGAAGAGGTGGAAGTGGGAATGCTCCACCCGGGCGGAGAAGGCGAGCCAATAAGGGCCGTCGGGGAGTACCAGGATCTCCGGGTTGAGGACATCCTCCATGCCCACCAGCTCCCCGACGATCACCGGCTCGGGATCGGCGCGCCAGTGGATCCCGTCCTCGCTTTCCGCGTGAAGGATCGCCCAGCGGCCGTCGTGGTCCCCGGGGAAATCCCGCCCTCCGGCGTAGAGCATGTGCCAGGTACCATCCCCGGAGATGAACACCTCGGGGCTCACGGCCGCCCGGGAATCCCGGGCCCCTGCGGAGCCCGGAAGGAGCACCGGCCCCACGCGCTCCCAGTGTACACCGTCGTCCGAGATCGCAAGGCCGATGGCGGCGTCCCGGTGGGCCCGGGCGCGCTTGAGCATCGTGAAGTACATGTAGTATCTCCCATCCACACGTATCACCGTGGGAAAGCCCACCCCCTCCCGCTCCCATCCGAGCCCGGTGGAGGAAAGCACCGGGTTCCCGGGGTACCTCTCCCAGTGGATCCCGTCCGAGCTCTCGGCGTAGCCGATGGCGTAGCGCTCCCCGTCGAAGCCCGTGTACCACATGCGGAAAAGCCCCGCGTCGTCGTCCCACATAACCTCACAGGAAAGGACGTCCACCGACTCCCAAAGGTCATCCCCCGGCTCCAACACTGGTTCCTCGCCCGTGCGCGCGAAACGGGGGAACTCCTGGATCTCCTGGCCTGCGGCGACGAGGGCGGCCATCTCCCGGACGTAGCGGGCGAGCACCCCATGCCAACCTCCAGGATGATCCTGCAGGCGCCCGGGGATCCATTTAGGCCAGCGAGAGGGGTCGTCCAGGGGGTAGCGTGCGTTCACCGGGTTCCCCATGTCCTCACCGTTCACCCTGACCCAGGGCACACACCCCGCCAGGGCCGCGTCCACCATGGCCAGGGCGTGCTGGTGGTAGTCCCCTTGAGCGTGGTCGACCTCCGCTTGGACCCTGAGATACATCCCACGGAAGCTCCCGATGAAGCGAACTGGGGCACGCTCCTCCCAGAAAGCCGTGTTCTCAGGGGAGGGGTCGACCCGGGTGTTGGGATGGCCACAGGGAGCCCCCAGGATGATGGAGCCGTCGTGGGGCCCCTCACCGTCGATCCAGTAGGCTACCGGGAGCTCGGGCCAACGGCCCAGGGCCGGTCCCGCCAACAGGCTCCCCCCGGAGAAGGAAACCACACCGATGTTCCCCGGGTCGACGTAGGGAAGGGAGGCCAGGTACTCCACCACCGCGGCGAGGTCTTCCTGTTGGTTGGGCCCCTGACAGGTCTCCTCGCCCTCGCTCAGGTCCTCCCCGGGTCGGCCCCGGCCCTCGGGATTGAACGAGGCCACCACGAACCCGTCCCGGGCGAGCTCCCGAAAGGCGGCATGGCGGAGCGCCGGGACCCCTGGGCCGATGGCGGGGACGAACACTACCGCCGGGAACGGCCCGTCCCCCGGGGGCCTCCACCAGGCCGTGTAGATCCGGTGGTCCTCGCTATCGCGCACCCAAGCCCATTCCCACTCAGGCTCTTCCGGAGCCCCAGCGTGGGACCCCGGATCCCCGGGATAACTCCATACCACCTCCCCTCCCGGGGAGACCTCCACCACCCGCCGGCCCTCGGAGTCGGCGATCAATGTGTTCCCGCTCTTCAGACGATCCGCCTCGTAGGGAAGCACCAGGTCCGTGAATTCCCAGATCACCTGCCCCTCAGGGATCACCTCGATCACCCGGTGGTTCTTGGAGTCCGTGATCAGGGTGTTCCCGTTCTCCAGCCGGTCTGCATCCCGGGGCCAGGAGAGCCCCCCGGAGAACTCCCACACGATTTCCCCGGCGGGAGAGACCTCGATCACTCGGTCGTTTCCCGAGTCGGCGATGATGACGTTTCCATTTGGAAGCAAATCGGCGTTGTGGGGACGGCGCAGGTGGCGGTGGTCGCTCCCGGGGACCCCTGTTTCCCCGAATTGCCACGCCACTCTCCCCTCGCGGTCGATCACGAGCACCCGGTGGTTATCCCGGTCGGTGATGAGGATCCCACCATCGGGGAGGTAGTCGGCGTCGTTGGGGTAGTGCAGGGAAGAGCCGTCGGAAAAGGATATCCCCTTGGAGTCCCAGAGCACCCGCCCCGAACGCATCTCCACCTCGATCACACGGTCGTTTCCGGTATCGGCGATGAGCAACCGCTCCCCGGAGGGATCTAGTTCGGCATCGTGGGGGAAGTTAAGCCCGGCCGAGTACTCCCACACGAGGCTTCCCGCGGGGTTCAGGATGAGGATCCGCCCACCGCGGGGGCCACCCATGGCCGGCGGGGAGGAACTCCCATCGCAGATCAACGTGCCTCCCTGGGGGAGGCGGGCCACGGCGTGGGGGAGACGGAGGACCCCTGCGGCCCCGTCGGTGGGCCGAGGCTCCGAAAGCACCCCCTGGGGGCCCTCCGCAAGCACCCGGTCCAAGTCCGGTGCCCAGTCGTCGAAGCGGAGGCGGTCCGCAAGCTCCAGGACGGCCGCGACCTGGGCGATAGGATCGGGGATCGTTTCCGGCTCCAGGGATCCCGCGATGTTCTCATAGGTTATGGGCGTGTTCGCGTCGTTGTCGGCGGCCTGCACGGAACGTCCCAAGACCGCCTGGACGTAGGCCGCATCGGGGTTGAGCCGGATCCAACGGATCCCAGCCTCCATCCAGCCCCGGTAGTGCAGCACGATGTGCGGGTAATCCGGTGTCCCCTGTACGTGGTCCTCCACAGAGCCGATCACGATGGCCCGGAGTTCTGGACGTTTCGCGATGGCCTCGTCGCAATAGCGGCTCATGTCGCGGATGGACCAGAACTCGCGGGCTTCCTCCAAGGTGGCCACGTCCTCCGGCCAGGGCTCGAACAAACCCCGGGCGACGGCGGCTTCCAGGGCGGCGGTGGAATAGACCCGCTTCGTTCGACCCGCGAACGTGCCCGTGTACGCGCCTAGAGCATAATCCCCGGGGCCGTAGCGTCCGTCGCCGTCGAGGTCGTGGTAGAGCGCGCCGTGGGTCCTCTGGGGCCCCCGGGCCCGGGCGGCCGGATCCCAGCGGAGGCGGCTGTAATCCACATCACACCGGACGCCCTCGGGCGTCAACCGGCAGGACCCCGGGACATAGGCCGGGTTGGGCCTTTCCCGCGAGCCCAGGTCCACAGTGGTGAATTGCACCCCGGCGGGGTTCTCCCAGCCCACGTACCAGTCCACCTCCATCTCCTCCCCGAAGAGGCCCAGGGCCACCACCGCGGTGTTCCCTCCGTTGGAGAACCCGATCAGGCCCACCTGCAGAAGGGGATAGGGAAGGAGGTCGGAGATGTGGCAGCCGTTCTCGTCGGAAAGTTCCCCCCGCAAAAAACGCACCACATCCCGCAGGGCCCGGAGGGAGTTCATCCCCCGATGGTCGTAGGTGCCGCCCGAGCGGAGCGGGGGCCTCCCGCCTCCGGGGAAGGCGAACAGCACCCTTACTAGGCCCTGGGTGAGGTAGGGATCGGGCCCAGGGAGGCGTGGGAGCTCCACCCCTCCCGGGGAATCCGCCCCAGGCACCTCCACCACCGCGGCCGTCCCCTCCGGGTATCGGGGCCGCTCCGGGAAGAGGAGGCGCACCACGATCCCCCGCTCGGGAGCCGCCTCCGAGGGGATCCAGGTCACAAAGGTGGCGCCGCCGGGGATCGTCTGGACGTCGATCGCCGGGCAATGGGGGCTCGCCTGCCCCGGCACCCATCCGCTGAGCAGGGTAATCAAAGCCGCCAAAAGCAAAAGCTTTGGGGTCAAGTCTTTACTTTTGGCGACGCCGACCTCGGGAGCGGCCCCCGGGAGTCCGTGGTCCCGGGCGATCTTCCCCCGCCCACGACCCGCCGCGGTGCCTTTGACCCCATGCCGCGCCAGCGAAGACATCCATCCTCCTTTTCGCCCCCTAGTGCCCGCAGCCGCAGTCCGCGGCCACGAGGTCCACCACCATGAGCCCCGGCTCACGGCTGTGGGAGAGGAAAAGGGCCACCCGCCCCGTGGATGCCCAGCCCAGGATCTGGATGGGCTTTTCAAGCTCCAGGAGCACCTCCTCCTCTGGGGCCCCGGCCCGCCGCACCGCCAAGACCCAAACCTGCTTCAGGTCCGCCACCGTGGAGTAGACGTAAAGCCAGGAAGCCCCGTCCGATGAAAACGCAAAGCTCTGGACGCTCCCTTTCTCCAGCACCCGCACGATCTCCCCCACTTCGAGGTCCACCAAGGCGGCCCCGACCCACGCGTAGCGGCCATCCGGGGAGACGTCCACGAGGAGGAGCTCCGGATAGGGATAGGACCACAAAAGCTCCGGCGAGGCATCGCCCCGAGGGGAGACGGCCCAAAGCTGGAAGGTACTCCGGTCCGGGGCGAGGACGCCGTAGTAGAGGCTACCCCCGCGCCAGACGAGGCCCCTGAGGACCCCCTCGTAGCGGGCCACCGGGGCCTCCCGTGTCACCTCCGCCAGCGCCCCCGGCGGGGCCACCACGATATACCCTCCACCGCCCACCGCCAGACGACTCCCATCCGGGGAATAGGCCGCGTACTCCGCCGGAGCTGAGGCGGGGAGCCGCTCCAACTTCCCCGTGCTCACCTCGACCTGCCAAAGTTCTCCCGCGGCCGCGGAGAAAAGCACGTATTCACTATCCGGGGACCAGGTGATGGAACGGAACCTGAGCCAAAGCCGGCTTTCCGTCCCCTCCGACGGCTTGTAGCAGCCCAGGGGCGAAAGGTCCGCGGCGCGGTAGAGGCAAAGGCCCGCCTCGTTTCCCGCGCTGAGGATCACCGTCCCATCCGGGGAGAGGCTGTGGGGCGTCCCTTGCACACCCTCCAAGGAGAAACTCGTCTGGGACCTGATCGCCCATCCCTCCCCAAAACACGAACTCCAAAGACCTATTAACAGAAGAACAAACGGTGCCGCTTTGGCCAAACGCATTCTCCACCTCCTTGTGCTTTCTATTTCACCCCTTGTGTCCCGGCCGGAGCCGGTTTCGGCCCCAGAACGCCTTGATCACGTGGATGAGGGAGCTCTCCTCCGCATCCCGGTGAACGCGGGGATCGGGCCCGTGGCGGAAGTTGAAGGCGTCCACCGAGCTCACATAAGGCTCCCAGGAGCACTCCCACAACCAGATGGCGTGGTTCATCCCCCGGACCTCGAAGAGCTCCATCTCATCCCGGATGAACCGGGCCGCCCCGGGAACCCAACGCATGACGCCGAACTCCGTGGCCGCCACGGGGACGCCGTGTCGGGCCACGAAACCGTCTATCACCCCGAAAAGCCCCTCGAGCCAGTCACTGTCGAAGCGCTCCGGGCGTCCATCCCAGTCCACATCGCAGCGTCCGGGATAGTAGCAATCACGGCTCTCCCACCATTGGTGGGTGTAGAGACCGGGCTCGTACTGGTGGACCACGTAAACGATGTGAGGGGCATCTGATACCGCAAGATACGGAAGCCACTCCACCGAGCTATAGCCGTTCCCGCCGACGAGGATCGGGGTCTCTGGGTCCACCTCCCGGATCGCCGCCACGATCCGGGGATAGAGCTGGTTCCAGTCGTAGAGGGTGCCGCCGTAGCGGCGATGGAAGTCCTCCGGGTCCCATATGTCCAGGGCGCTACCCATGGGGTAGCTCCCCACCTCGTTGGAGTTGGGCTCGCACATGAGCTCATAGCCCACGACGATGGGGTTCGTGCGATAGCGCTCCGCCGTGTAGCGCCACATCTCGACCCAGGCGTCCTGAGCGGAACGATCGCCCCACACCCGGTTGTTGTAGTAGCCGGGGTCGAACCAACCTTCCTCGGGGTCACTTTCAGTATCCTCGCCCCAAAAGGCCCAGAACTCGCTCCGCCCCGGGCCGGTGCGGAAGGAGATCACGGCGAAGAGGCCTGCCCGGGCCGCCATCCCGAGGAGCATATCCAGGTTCTCCTGGACTGCAGGATCGGGCCGGTATGGGGGCTCCTCGGTGAAGAGGCCGGGATGGGAGATGACCACCAGGTTCGCCCCCCAGGCGGCCAGGCGCTCGAGGTCATCTTGGGTATAGGGAGGGCCGATGGGGCCGGGGCCGAGGAAGTAGGGGCCGTCCAGCTCGGGGTACACCCGCCGCTGGTAGATGTTCGCCCCGCGCAGCTTAGTGCCCTCGGCCCACAGGGCGTATTTGTCCACTACCTGCGAACATAGGGTGAGGACCCCCGAAAGCAGGAAAACCGCCACGAAAAGACCCCACCTCATATCACCGGCTCCTCTCCCGTATACACCCGGATAAGTGCAGAGATCCTTTCGATCAGGGCCGTTAGGGCCGCGTCCTCCTCCACCTCCCCCGCCCAGAGCTCCACCCGGAAAACACAGGTCGGTCCCTCGAGGGCGAACGTGTAGCGTGGTTCATCGGGTATCCCTGGGCGGGTGGAAGATTCCCGTTCCGGGATACCCGCGGTCTGGATCAGTGTCCACAGTTCCGCCGCCCCCTCGGGCTCGAGCTGAAACGGGCCATAAGGTTCAACCGTGTCCCCCACTTGGTGAGTGACATCGAAACGTCCCTTGACATCCAGCCGGACATGCCACTCCCCGTATCCCTTGGGGTGGTAGGCCCCGCCGGAGGAGAAGGAGAAGGTCCACCCCGGGGCGGGGAGTTCCAGGGCCTCGGGACAGAGGTCCCATAGCCGCACTGCCTCCCAGCCCAGGGAGGCCAGGGTCCCCCCGTCGGGGGAGAAGAGGGGATGGAAGGCGGGACATTCCCGAAAGAAACGGACTTGGCAGAGGGTTTCAAGCTGAGAACCCTCGGGCATGAGACGAGCCACCGCCAGAGTTACGGGGCCTATGGGTTCCAGAAGGGACCTCACCGAGAAAGCGAGCCGACTGCCTTCGGGGCTGTAGTCCAAAGTTTCCGCGAGGAAACTGCGACCAGGGGAGGGGAAAAGCTCTTCGGATATCCGGTCGAACTCGGTGTCTAGCCTCAGGACCAGAGGGGTGTCGGAACCGCCCGAATAAAGCCCCACCGCAATCTCTCCGCCATCCGGCCGTAAGGCCAGGGAGGCGATCTGAGTCCGCAATCCCTCCCAAGGGAGTTCCGGGCGAAGCTCCCGCAGATCCCAGGTGCGCGTTTCCCCGGTTTTGAGATCCAAAAGGTGGACGAGCCACACCTCCCCGCCGGGCTCCGCATCGGTCCCGGCGGCGAACGCTAACAGCCGCTCGTCCGGGGAAAAGTCGGCTATGGGCCGGGGAGCGGGTGTGTTCCGCTCGCCCAAGGGGACCCGCTCGATCAACTCTCCAGTGGAGCCCCTAGTGTCCAAATAAAGGCTTCCGGGGAATCCTCGCACCTCCTCCACCACCACCGCTAGAGCGCCATTGGGGAGGAAGGCCAGGGCCAGGGGATGGAAGCGTTCCCCCAGTTCCACCGTGGCCAGCACTTCTCCGTCAGGAGCCGAGATGACCAACACCCTGTTCAATGCTCCTACTGCCACCTTATCCCCATCAGGGGCGAAGGCGATGGGGTAACTCCTGGGGGAGAGCCAGAACCCCGTGACCTGCCAGCGGACTTCCCCACTCTCCACCTCCACCCAGGCCACCCCGCCCCCCTCAGATCCCCGGTACAGCAGCACGATACCGCTTCCGTCCGGGGACCAAGCAAGGCCCAGTGCTTTCGTCCCCGAAGGCAAGGGGATGTCCCTGGCCACCCCCCAAGCAAAAAGGCCCAACATCGCCGAAATAATTGTCATCATCCTCCACATCACGACCTCCTTTTAACCGCACAGCCGGCACCTTCCTCCTCGGCTCAACCCTCGGGGATCCGCCATAGCACGACCACCCTTTTCCCCAACGTGGCGAGGTAATCCCCAGTGGGGGAGAAGGCAGGGGAGGCAGGACACACCTCATTGCCCCTCCCTTCACACAGGACAGTCTCATCCCCGGTCTCTAGATCGACAATACCCAGGCGGAAGAACCCCTCCGCTTGGGCGGAGTAAGCGAGGTAGCGTCCATCGTGGCTCCAGTCCAGGGCCGCGATGAAGCACTGGTATTCCCCGCAGGGGAAATAAGCGGCGAGCTCCTCCCCCGAGACGGGATCCAGGCGCCGGATCAGGGGGACCTCCCCGGGCCGCCGGGTCCCGAGCCCCAGAGCCACCTCCCCGCCGTCGGGGCTCACGGCCAGGGCGGTGGGCTCGGCCACATCCCCCAACACCCCGGTGAGGTAATGGCCCCCTTCCTCGACCTCCCCGCCCAAAAAGCCCAACAGCCACGCCCCCGTCCGTGGGTTCATAGTGGCGGCGGCGAATACCTTCCCATCACGGCTGTAGTCGGCTCGAGAGGTGAAAATGGGAAGGGGCCACGCCCCGAAGGGAGCGTCGTCGTTGAGGGCCCAGTTTGCGTCCAGGGTCCTTATCTCCATGGTGACGTCCGCGTACGGTGAGGCGACCATCGGCGGCCACCAGCGCTCCGCCCGGGCCACCACCAGTGCCAGGTAATCCTGGGGAGAACGGTCATCGACGTGGAGGAAGCGGAGCAGGAAGGGGAGTTCCCCCAGGCCCACGGGATAGGCCCAAGTGAGCCTCCCGGCAGAAGAGAAAATCAAGATACCCCAGGGAGAGCCCACCGCGATCCAGGTGCCATCTTCCGAGACACGCACGGAGAATAGCGGCGGCCGAGGATCGCCCCTGGGGATCCCACCGATGTGTTTCTCCCACCGAACGTTCCCCTCCGGGACCTCCACCACCCTGAGCCGAAGCGACGAATCAGCGAGCTTGTATACCACGACCAAGGCATCTCCACCCGGAGTCCAGGCCAGGGCGAGGCCCGTCGCTCCCGGGGGCAATGGGAGTACCGTGGGGCCCGCTATGGCCGTAATCCCTACTCCCGCAAACAGGGCCGTCAGGATGAGGACTTTCATATACGACTCCTCTCACTCCCCCATCCGCGCGATCTTGAACACGAAGATCCGTTATTCACTCCCTTCTTCCCCCACCTGGCCAGCCAGACCCGGTCGTCAGCAGACCAGGTGAGGACATACCCGGGAGGACGTTCCATGAGGATCTGACTGGAGACGCCTTCGCGACCCGGAACTCCCAGGAGTAGGTGTAGGATGCCTTTTCCCTCCTGATCACCTGCATAAAGATAGGCCTCATAGAGGCACTGTTCCCCGGAAGGCAACCATACCAGCAAGGACACGATACTCTTCGGGCAGCCCTCCTGCTCGGGGAGAGGGAGGGGAATCGCCTTCCCCGAAGAAAGGTCGATGAGCTCGGGGAAGGCGGTTTTCCAGAGATACCTTCCGTCGGGGGAAAAGACGTAAGGATACCGCACATTTAGAAGTTCCGCGGACGACCAAATGGACCTCGGCCCACCGCCCTCTTTGCGGCCGACCTCGAAAACCCCGCATCCCGCATCACCCGGGGGAACGGTGCCCCACATGATGCGATCGCCCAGGGTCCAGAAAACCCACTGAGGGGATCCTTCGTATCGAGCGACGGGTACCCATTCTCCCGCATCCGGCAAGAAGAGTTCTATGCGGCCCCGTTTTTCATCACCGATGGCGAGGGCGAGGCGGGTCCCGTCAGGCGACCAAACGAGGTTGTACAGATCCGGCGGTTCTCTAGACAAAAGCTCCACTATCCTCCCGGTTCCCGGATACACGGCCCACAGACGTTGTTCAGGCGTGGCCCCAGGCTGGTAAACTATCACGGCGAACGCTGAGCCATCGGGAGACCATATCGGGGGGCTGAGGAAACCTCGGGTGGCCTCGAACCCCGGAAGGGTCAGACATCCCTGGAACTCTCCATCATCGGTGCGCCAAAGGCAGATCCCCTTCCACGCGTCCTCCCCGAATTCGTGGCGATTGAGCAAAACGAACCATCTGCCGTCAGGGGAAAGGGAATATTGGGCCCAAAGATTCGACCATACCAACACCACCTCACGCTCCGGGGATAGCTCCCATGAGGCGGCATAGAGGGGAGCACACATGGCCCCGAGCACAAGTACCCCGACAACCCACCGCATACTTGTCACCTCCTAAAGTGCATTTCCATCCAGGAAACTAGGAGCTCCACCGCCCTGGGGTCCAGGGGACCGGTGAGACGCTCGGGGAGGGGCCGCCCAGGCTGGAACCGCAGCCAGTGGTTCATTTTGGGGATCACGGTCCCCCGAGCGTCGGGATTCCCGGCCTCCCGGGCCGCCTCGGCCAAGCGGGAAACGTCCTCCGGCGGCACCCTGATATCGGCCCCACCGTTCACCGCAAGGAACGGGACACCAACCTCCCGGACCGCGGCCACCGGATCGAAAACTAACGCCTCCCGCCACCAACGCAGCGAGGTTTTTCGTATCTCCTCCAATTCATCCGGGGGGTAATCCGGGAGCGCGGCGCGGAGTTCCTCAATGGTATAATCGTCCCAATCGCCGGAACTACTCTGGACAAAGGCGAGGAACTTCTCGAGCTTTTGGAGTTCATCCGAGAACTTCTCCTCCGAGGCGCCGGCGGCGCGCAGGGCACTCTCCAGTTGCCATACTAACACTTCCCCCAGAGGCCGTGCTGGTGCGCCCAGAAGCACCAAGCCCGCGATCCCGGGCTCACCCGCGAGGGCCAGGGCATGCAACACCCCTTCCGAGTGTCCCACGAGAAAGACGCGTTCTACCTCGGGGCGGGAAAGGAGCCACCGCAATGCGGCCCGGGCATCGGAGCGGAGGTCGGAGAAGGACGCCCGCGAGAGGTCCCCGTGGCTTTCTCCCACGCCCCGCTTGTCGTAGCGGAGGGAAGCGAAGCCGGCCTCGGCCAGGGAATAGGCGAGCTCGCGGAAGATGGCCGTCGGCTTTCCGGGGGCGGAGCCGTCCCGGTCTATCTCCCCGGTTCCGGGGAGGAAGAGGACCGCGGGGAGGGGTCCTCTACCTGAGGGAAGGAGTAGCGTCCCGGCGATCTTCCCGGAGGCGAAGCGGACCCCCTCCTCCCTGGCCCCACCAGGAAGGGACATTTCGACCTGAATCCGGTAGGGCCGAGGAAGGGAGCGAAAGAGGTCCGAGCGCCAAGCGGAAAGCCCTGCCTCAGGTACCTCGGCCCAGAGGAGTTCTCCGGCATGTTCATGTATGAGGACTTCTTCCCCCGCCAGGGTGAGGCGCCAGCGCTGGGCGGCCTCGTCCCCCCAGGGGGCGGGGAAGGCGGCAAGTCCCTCCAGCTCAGCCCGTAGGGGCACCGCGGCCCGAGCCTGGGGCACCAGCGCCGTGAACCCCCCGCCGTCGTGGATCCAAAGCTCAAGCGCCAAAACCACGTAGTGGGAAACCACATCCTCGTCCAAGAGCACGGGGTTTTGGCTCCGAAGGAGGGTACTTCCGCGGAATGTCCCGTCCCGGTAGAGCTCCACCGAAAACCCTTGCATGGTGTCGGAGTAAACCCCATGGATCACGGTGGAGGTGGTGGGGGTGCGTTTCTCGAGTTCATACTCCAAGGGGTAAAGCTCGGGGGAGTATAGGGCCCGAGCGATCCAGGTAACTTCCCCCTCCCTACTCAATATCCGTCCCCAGGAGATCAGGCGAAAACCCTGCGAGAACCTGGAAAGCTCGAATGCTTCCGTGCCGGTGACTGCCCCACGATGGGCGAGGGAAAGGATGCCCTCCAACACGATCTCCTGTGCTGAGGTCGTGGGAACATGCGCCACCTGAACCCAGAAAAACAAGGTCACAACCACAAACCAACGCTTCCACAACGCTTCCCCACCTCCTCAGAAGAAGGCGTTTGCTTATATTACAGTGAATTTGGCGGGGCGGTTTCAGCGGGGCTGAATCGCTAGGAAAGTACAGGGCACCGGGTTTTTCTGTTATGAGAGGCGAGATGGCGTTGTCCATTTGCTTCCAGAGGGATCTCGCCATCACAGAAGGAATAACCCTGGTAAGAGTGCCAGCATACCCTGGAGAGAAGGCAGGGAACTCACCCTGGAAATGTCATGCCCAAGGGCGCGCGACGAGCTCATCCATCTCTGGAAACACATTTCCGTAACATCAATTTTTGGGACAAGTCTCATATTCCCCAACTTCTGGAAACAAACGTGCCGTGACCAAGGGATCGTCTCTCCCTGGACGCCGAGGCACCATTTTTTCGGGTAGGCCATGACGGAGTTACGCAATCGGGTCAAACAAGCGTTTCCGAAGTCGAACCAGAACCAAAAAGCATTGGTACAGGACATCCTCACCCACTACGAGGAGTTCATCTTCCTCAGCGTGGAAGAAGCGGCGAGATCTCTGGGAAGTTCATAAATCCACCCTCGTCCGCTTGGCCCAGAAATTGGGGTACTCAGGGTACCCCGAGTTCAGGACGGCTCTCCAGGAGCTGTACCGTCAAGAGGTCGCGCCGGGAAAGAAGCTGGGCCGGGCCCTGGCCGAGGTAGCCGACGGGGAGATCTACGCCCGTTTGGTGGAAACGAAGATAGCCTATCTCCGCGAGCCGATAAACAGCATTCGGCCGGAGGATATCTTCCGAGCAGCAGAGCTGATCTCTGGCGCGAAATGGATTTTTATCTGTGGCCGGGGTCCACAAGGCCCCTTACGGAACTCTTCGCGTTCCGGCTCCGCCGGCTCCATTTGGACGCAATACCCGTGCCGGAGGAGGGACGGGGCATCCTGGAGAAGCTGCAGCTACTCACTTCCCGAGAGACTTTGGTCGTTTACTCCTTCCTCTTCATCCCCAAGGATCATCTGAACGCATTGGAACTGGCGAAGGAAGTGGGAGCCCCGGTCATCCTGAATCACCGACACGGTGGTCAGGGAGATGGTCTCGGATGTGGCGGTGATCCCCGCTGCCCGTCGTGGTCCCGCTGGCATTTACCATACGAACATCGTCCCCTTGGCGATCCAGACGGCCTTAGTGCTACAGGTAGCGAAGCTCCGCTCACCCGAGGTCCTAGAGCACCTGGGGCGCCTGCAGGAACTGAGACGGCGGTTCGGTTACGAATATTATCTTCGGCGAGTCCACACCTCGGGCAGCGATTGAGCAGGGAATTGCTTCCGGAGCCCATACGCTCCTTCTCACCGCCGTTTGACTCCCACAAAGGAACTCCGTAAAGTGGGAAAGTCCCGCGTGCCCCATGGCGGGAATTCCTGCAGGAGAGGTGGAGGCGTGCATGCATAATGGGGAAGTTAGAGCGTTGTCTTGGGGTCTGTTCCTGGGGATTGTGGGCTTTATGGCGGTGCTCCCCGCGTATGCGGCGGGGATGGTTTCCATAAAGCCCGCCAACCCATCCGACACCACCCCGGTTACCGTGGTGATCTCGGGCCAGTACGGAAGCTCTTGTCCCAAGGTCTCATACCGGCATACCATTGTTGGATACCTCATTACTATCCAGGGCACGGTGACTGACGAGCCCGGGACGAGGTGCGCCAGCGTGATCACCTCTTGGAGCATTTCCGTGCTCCTGGGCGTTTTGCCGGCGGGTACCTATACGCTAATGGTGGATATCCAGGGCGGCATCTGGAGCGTGCAAGATACCCTGACCTTCACCGTTTTTCAGACCGCCACCGTAATCCCTCTTTCCACGTGGGTTCGCATTTCGCCGCCAACGATGTTCGGAGCGCCCTCTTCCCAGCAGGCGCCCCAGCTATTCGCCTTCGCCGGGAAGCTTTACGCCTACAATGAAACCAGCCTTTACCGATTGGATGCCGGGACCTGTTACCGATGGACCGAGGTTTACGTACCCGCGGCACTGGACGGCGCGGTCATCGTTCCCCTGGGCAACACCTTGTTCTTCTACCGGGCCGGGGTACTTTGGCGCATCCAGGCGGGAAGCCGCTTCGATTCCCGCCACTGGCAGCGAGTGACCCCTATAGGGCAGGGGAAGATCCTGCCCGACTCCCCGATTCCCCGCGTAATCTTCCGGGGCCAACTTTATGGGGCAAGGGAGCTTTCCACCCCCGATACGTTCGAGATCTGGCGTACCCCGGATCTGGGAAAGACCACCATGGTGTGGGAACGGGTGGTATGGAACGGGTTCGGGGACCCGGACAACCGCGATCTGGACATGTTGGTGGTCTTCAACGGAAAGCTCGTGGCCGCCACGTCCACCCGGAATCGGATGGGGTCGTTCGGTGATCCCAAGACCTATGGAAGCGGTATCGAGGTGTGGGAAAGTCCTTCCGGTGCCCCCGATTCTTGGGTCCAGGTTAACAGGGACGGTTTCGGCACCGAGACGTTCATACCGAGCCAGGGCACTAATTTCAGGGTCAACCAGGAAGTGGGGACCTACGCCATATACAAGGGCGCCCTATACATCGGCACCCTGTCCCATTTCGGGGCGGAAGTGTGGCGGTACACGGGAGGGGGGTCCCGCGGGTGGACCAACGTCACCCCTCCCTGGGGTGGGCCGAATTTCATCACCACGGATCCCCGGGAAAGGATGCTGCGGGCCCGCGCCATGGCAGTGTTCGCCGGTTATCTTTACCTCGGGGAAGGATATCCCAGCGGGAACCTATCGCGTTACGACGGGAGCTCTTGGATCGTAGTGGAGGCCGGGCCACATCCGTTCGATCCCCAAAACGGGGGAATCAACTCCCTGGCGACGGTGGGGGGCCACCTTTTCGCCACCACCCTGTACGACCCCGGCTATTCCGGAACCCTCAAAAGCGACCAAGTGTGGGCCGATCCCAGCTTCGCCATCCCGGCTTGCCCCACCAAGCTTCCTCCCCGGGAACCGGAACTCAGGTTCGATCCCCCGAAGTTCAACTGGGTTCTGCCGGATCATGTGATCCAGGTGACCGGAGTGGTGGTGAACGAGGGGACCCCAGTTCAAGTACCTTACAACATCGCTTATCTCCTCGACGGGGAGCTCGTATGGACGGAGCCGGGACCATTGCTCGGAGCTGGCGAGGAGGCTGAGATCCAGTTTTCCTGGGAGGTGACCCCGGGGAAACACGTGATCACCGTGGTATTGGATCCCGAGAACGCGGTGGAAGAACTCCGCGAGGACAACAACTCTGTCTCCCATAACTTCGTCGTCCCGGGTGAAGGGGCAGAGACACCCACTCTCTCAGTAGAGGCGGAGCCCGTCTGTGGGGAGGAAGCCTCACATGACCTGCATATCGTGTGGAGCGCTCCTCCGTTCGAACGGGGGGAGCTAGTTCTCACCTTCCCCAACGGTGAGGTAGAGACGATGGAGATCCAACAGGCTTTCGGGGATGAGGTGGTGCCCGTCGGGTATCCGGCCGGGGGGATCCTCAACGTGACCTTGAAAATCTATTTCCCCGAGGGAATGCAAGCGGCGGCCACGGCGGTGGAGCTCGTACCTTGCCGCTGAGGCGGTGTCACGGTGCCGGCAGGGAAAGCACCGGTTTTGATGTTCACCTGGACCGTCGGAAGGGTAACCGCCCTATAGACGAGGCAACTGGACTGGGCTCTCCGGTCCCTGACCGCACGAAGGGGGTTTGGCAATGAGGCATTTGGGGTTAAAAGCAGTGGTCCTTTCGGCAATGTTCCTTCTTGGCGCCGTGGTTCAGGGGGTGTCCTTGGACATCACGGGCGCAGCGACGAAGGCGACCGAATCGGCCGTGGCGGCTGCCGCCGCTGCCGAGGCCGCCGGTCAACGGGAAGCGCAACTGATCCAGGAATTCCTGGAGTGGGCAGAGGAACGAATTGTGTCCCTGGAAGAAGCGGTGAGCGAGATCATAGCCATGGAAAAGGAAGTAACCCGCACTAACGCCCATATATCTGAGATGGCAAGTGACATCCTGAAAGGACCCGATGGGAACTCAAAACCGCTAGCTCAAGCGGCGCTGAACATCGCCGCCGAAAAGGTCGCCATGGTGAAACTGGCGATGGTCTCGTCCCAGCGGTCCCTACAGGCCGCCCAGGCCCGGGTAGAGGCCATCGCCCGCTCCATTACCCTCGCGACATACCCGCCTCCGTTCAGCGAGGCCCGCCAACAGGCCCAGACCGCCAGCGTCCTGGCTCGCTCTGTCCAAACCGAAGCCGCCCGGGCGAAAGGGGCCGTGAAGGCGGGAGATGTGGATACGGCCATAGCTGCCCTGATCGCTGCGCTGGATGCTGAAAGTGAAGCCTGGCGGGCTGCGTATTTGGCAGAGGCTGCCTTGTTTAAGTTGGTCGAAACGATCCACGGTTGGCGAGAGGAAATCGAAGGTTATGCCCGCGATATCGCCGCAGCCCATGGTCAGGCCGTGGTGGCCCTGGCTGAGGTCCGCGTGGCACGTATATTGCTGGAAGCACGGATCAGTGGCAGGCCAGCTCCACCGGGCTGAAGTTTTTCACAAAAGTTCCGCCAAGGTCCGGGCGAACAGGGATCGGACCGCGATCACCGGCACTCCCAAGGATTCTTGGAGGAATTCTCGGGACGCCTCCCCGTAACCGAAACAGTTGAGGAGCACCGCCGCCACTCCGCGCTCCCGCAAGAAGCTCACCTGCTCCCCCAGGGCGCTCCGCAGGTCTCCTCGGTAGGGGGAGGTGGCGCACACCACCGCGTCGATGCCCCAATCCCGCAGCTCCTCCTCCGCCGGGCCCACCTGTTCGGGGGAGGGCACCAACACCCCCAAAGGGCCAGGAAGGAGGAGGGCGGAAAGGACACCCCGAAGCAGCCGGTGGGGAACGAGCAAGGGTACCGGGCTCTCGAAATCCGGGAATTTGCCAGAACAAAGGAGCCCGATGAGATCCACCCCTCTCCCCAGCCTTTCGATTACGGCCTGGAGGCGCCCGTGAACGAACTCCGCGTCCACCACGACCTCCGTTCCGTCCCGGAGGCGGGTAACCAGGGTCCTCTCGGGGGAAAGCGGGAGATGGGCTGCGATCTCCTTTGGGGAGAGGTCGTCCAGGGCTCCCGCCTCATATATCTGCACATCGGGGGGAAGGAACCGCCGGAGCTCGGGAACCACATCGTCCCGGGGGCTCTGGCCGATGGTGACGAGACCCAACCTCCTCAACCTTCCCCCTTTCCCAAGGTCTGGAGGTGCTGCATGGGGCCGTAGAGGGCAACGAGCCGCTCGAATTCCTCGGGATCGTAGAACCGAGCCCGTCCGGCGGTGAATTCTTTGGCTACCTCCACGCAGAACCGCGCCGCCATCTCGATGTCCACCACCTGGTTGGCCCCGGTGGCGCAGCCCGGGACGGGGATGCAGGCGGTGGTGGCCACCCCCACCACCGGGGCAGAGGTGGCGGTGGCGGGCTGCATGATGCTGTTTATGTGGAAGAGTCCGTTCCCATAGGGGGTGATGTCCTGGGTGGTGATGGGGAGGACTGCCGGCGGCTCGTTGGTGACGTAGCTCATGATCCGAAGAAGATCCTCGCTTACCCGGAGGATATACCCCTCCTTCACCGTGGGGGTGATGGCGAAGCCGCGGCGGTTGATGACCCAATTGCCCTTGGTGGTATCGATGGAGAGGATGGCCTCCATCTCGGGGTCCACCTCGTGGCGGTTCATGGTGGCGATGTCCACGGGAGCGCCCATGAAGGGGACCGGTTCATGGGGGATCACAGGGGAGTTGGGGCATATATGGGTAGCGACGATCACCGCACCGGGCAAGGCATCGCCCCGGGCACGCATCCGCGCGAGCTTGGCCGCGCAGGCCAGGGCCACGATGGCGCCGTCGGCATCCGAGACGAGACCGAGCCGCTCGGGCCGGGCTCCCACGCCCCCGAGCCTTCCGACGATGCCCAGGGTGGGACCCGTCCCCGACGTGGAGAGGTGCACCTTGATGAAATCGGTTCCCCCTTTCTCTCCCGCGATATGGGTGACCTCCACCTCACGGGGCTCGAGGCCTTTGCCGATAAGCCATTCCCGGGCGGCTTCGCCGCTTGCATCCGGGCCCTCAAGGAGCTCCATGGCTTCCATTACTTCCCGCAACATCTTCCCCCCTTGTCTTTAATCACTCACTTCACCCATTGCAGGTGCTGGACAACATAAAAGGTCTTTTCACCTTACGAAAGCAACGTAGCGGACACAGCGGAGTCCGTCAAGAGTACTTTCAGACCCAGGGTCCTAGCCCTCTTTGAGAAAGGCAAAGGACTCGGGAGGAAGGCGAAGTGTCCCCAAAAGGGGTTCTCCCTTCAGGAGATCCAGCGCAGGCCGGGACAAAGGAAACCGGGCCTCTTCCTCTCCAGCATTGAGGAAGAAAAGGATCCGCGCGTCTGGACCCTCTCGCACCAGGGAGAACACCCGCCCCCGGGCCTCCCCGAATCGAAGGTCCCCGTGCCGGAGGGCCGGCTCTTCCCGGCGGAGCCTTATGAGCATACGAAAGAGCCCCCGGAGCTCGGTATCCCATCGGGAATGGTCCCAGGGGAAACAACGCCGGCAATCGGGATCCTCGCCCCCCTGGAGGCCGATCTCGTCGCCGTAGTAGACCGCCGGGGCACCCGGAAGGGCGAAGATGGTCGCGACCACCAACGCCACCTTGCGGCGGTCGCCACCGCATAGGGTCATGATCCGGGGCTTATCGTGGCTGCCGGTGAGGTTGTAGGAAGCGAAGGCGTTCCCCTGGGGGTAACTGCCCCACAGTCCCTTGAGGTGGGCGACGAACTGAGGGGCGTCCCAAGAATCCCGGGCGATGAAGTACACTAAGGCCTCCCACAGGCGGTAATTCATGGCTCCGTCCAAGGCCCCGTGCTTGAACCACGCCGCGGCGTAGCCCATCACCTCGCCCAGGACATAGGCCTCGGGGTTCGCTCCCTTGACGGCAACGCGGATCTCGCGGACGAAGTCCGGGGGCATGTGCTCCACCGCATCCAAACGCCATCCATCGATCCCGTACTCCCTGATCCAATAACTGGCCACGGAGAGGAGGTACTCGCGCACCGCGGGATTCGCGTGGTTCCATTCCGGAAGCGATCTCACCCCGGCCCAGCACGTGTAGTTGGGATAAGGCTCCTGGACCACCCGGTCCCCGCGAATCGTGAACCAATCCCAGTAGGGGGAGGACCTCCCCCGGCGGAGGACATCCCAGAAGAAGGGATGGGCCTCGCCGCAGTGGTTGAAGACACCATCCAAGATGAGCCGCATCCCGCGCCGGTGGAGCTCCCCCACCAACTCCGCGAGGGCCTCATTCCCCCCGAAATGGGGATCAACGTTGTAGTAGTCCACCACATCATACTTATGGTTAGAGGGCGCCGTGAAGATGGGGGTGAGATAGAGGGCGGTCACCCCCAAATCTTGGAGGTAGTCCAAGGCCTGAATGATCCCCCATAGATCCCCGCCGAAGGTGCTCTCCCTATCGGGGGGAGCGCCCCACGGCCGCGTCCCCGGGGGATCGTTTCCCGGGTCGCCGTTGCGGAACCGGTCGGGAAAGATGGCGTAGAAAACCGCGTCTTTCACCCACTCAGGCGGAGAAAGGGCCAGTTCATCCTGCATCTTTAGCAAAGTATCCCGGATATGACCTCTGGGAAAAGCCGGCGGTGGGGACCTCGGTCCCCCCTCTAGCGCCGCGGGACTGCGCATCTTTGCACTAATCCAATGACAAAGTGCCTTCCCCGTGCCGGTGGTCTCCGAAACCCACGTTTCAACCGTGCCCAAGCGTTTCCTCCCCAAGTTTTTAGCAGCGCCGTAATCCCGCTTTCGGTACGAACCCAAAAGAAGCCCTACCAAATTTACTCCGTGTTTTTCGGTCCATGGACAATGACTTCACCGTTTGGGGAACGGAGGTTAAGCTGGACTCCGAAGGAGCTTGGACATGGCGCTCGCGTTGTTTTTGGTCTTTCTGTATGCAGCCGGAACGGCCCTCGTACTTCCCACCCCGCTTGAAGCGGTGTTGGCGGGAGTGAAGTTCGCCCCGGGGTGGGCAGTGATCGCGGTGGCTACAGCCGGGAAGTTCGTTGGGGCATATATGATCTTCTATCTGGCCGTATGCCTAAAGCGCCTTCCCCGGGTGCAAAACTGGGGGGCCACTAACCGGTACGCTAGAGCCCTGATGGAATTCGGCCACAAATGGGTAGACAGGTTTGGGGCTCCGGCTCTTTTCTTCCTCCTGCTCATCCCAGGATTTCCGGATACCGGGGCGGTTTACCTTTTGGCCATCGCCGGGGGACGCCCATTGGCCTTTTCCCTTGCCACAGCTGCCGCGGCCGCAGTGCGCCTCTCCCTGGCCTACCTCGGCATCTGGAGCGTGGCCAAGTATTTGGGTGAGTGAGCGTCGGTGGCGTGTATCCTCGTCCTGGGTGAATATTGGTACTCGATTTTCAAGGAGGTAGAGATGCGGAAGTTGATCGGTTCAATGGCTGCCCTTGTTTGTATGTTGGCTACCGCGGGGATGGCCCAATGGACGGGGGGACTCGCCGCTTACCCAGGAGGGTACCTGCTCATGACGTACCAGATCACCACCGAAGATCGGAACTTCACCTATACCCTCGAACTTTCCCCCAAGGACGATGGGACTTATACCATCCGTACCGAGATCGTGGGCGATGCAAGTCTGGAGGATATCGGGGATATGTCGCTCTTTTTCGTATGGCAGCCCACCATATGGCTTGCCGACGCATGGTGGCTTCCCTACTACTTCATGATCTTCGGCATGGGTGGACCTCCAGAGCCGAACCGCACCTACGTCCTCCCGGGGGGCCTTTCCTGGGAGACAAAAGATATCGTGACCATCGCCGGGGTTCAGGCGGTACAGGGCATCCTCAAGACCCCTTCGAGCCCAGATGAGCGGGTGGTACTCGCCATCTCCCCCGATCCGGCGGTTCCCTACCCCGTGCTCATCCGGCAGGAGCGTAACGAAGGAGGAAGTTGGGCGACCACGTACGAGATGGTGCTTGTTCACTACGAGCACCGGCAGTAAGAGGTGCGGGGCGGGCCCTGGGGGCGGCCCGCCCCTCTTTTTTCCTGGACACCTCTCACCCAATGGCCCCCGCATAGGCGCACAGTGTCCCTCCCGCTGTCGGCGTTTCACCTCGGGATAGCCCCAGTTCCCCAAGCATGAGCGGAGACCCGGAAAATCCTTTCTCAATGTTGCGGCGGTCGACGTCTTATGATCCCGGTCCAATAGGCCTTTTTCAGGGCGCGGGGCCGGACGGTGTACGGCCCCGCGCCGCTGACGGTGGTTCCTAGCCGAGGATCGCCTGGAGATCGGCCTGGGGGTCGCCGATCAGGCGGACGTCGTATTTCTCCGTGAGGACCCGCACGATCTCCTCGTTGGCCCACGGGGGGAGTATGGGGCCGAGGTAAATCCCCCGGAAGCCCAAAGCCAAAAGGCTCCAGAGGATGGCCACCGCCTTCTGCTCCATCCACATAAGCACCAACGTCAACGGAAGCTCCGTGGGTTCCACGCCGAAGAGCTCCGCCAGGGCTTGCGCGATCTCCACCGCCACGATGGCGTCGTTGCATTGCCCGAGGTCGATCAACCGGGGCACACCTTCTATATCGCCGAGGTCGAGGTCGTTGATGCGGAACTTGCCGCAGGCGAGGGTGAGCACCACGGTCTCCTCTGGAAGGGATTCCACGAGCTCGCGGTAGTATTGGTTCCTCTTGGTGGGGGAATCGCAGCCACCCACGAGCAAGAACCGCTTGATCCTCCCCGCCTCCACGAGCTCTTTTATCTTGGGAGCAAGCTCCAGGACCGCGGATTTGGAGAAACCGGTGGTGAGGGTCACCTTCCCCGGTTCCTCGGGGAGCTCAGGGAGAGATAGGGCCTTCTCAATCACGGGAGAGAAGTCATACCCCCCGATGTGACGCACCCCGGGGAGGCGAACCGTTCCAGTGGTGAACATGCGGTCCCGGTATTCGTCCCTGGGAATGAGAGCGCAGTTAGAGGTGGCGAGGATGGCGGCGGGGTATTTGGCGAAGAGGACTCGCTGGTCGTACCAGGCCTTGCCCAGGTTTCCCACCAGGTGGGGGTACTTTTTCAGCCCGGGATAGCCGTGGGCCGGCAGCATCTCGGAGTGGGTGTAGACGTTTATCCCGGTTCCCTCGGTTTGCTTGAGGAGCTCCTCTAAGGCCCGGAGGCCGTGGCCGGTGACGATGATGGCCTTCCCCTTGACCGTTCCGGTGGGGACCTGGGTGGGGACGGGTTCGCCATACGCCTGGATGTGGGCCTCCTTGAGGAGCTCCATCACCCGGAGGTTTATCCTCCCAGCTTCGATGGCCAAGTCCACCAAGCTTTCCGCGTCGAAGTTCACATTGGTGAGGACGGTGTAGAGGGCGCGGGTAATGAACTCGTCGATCTCCGGATCGGTCTTCCCGAGCTCGCGGGCGTGGTAGGCGTAGGCGCTTATCCCCATGAGGGCGTACTTCAGGTTGTCCTGGAGCCGGGCCACCGTGGGGAGTTTGCCGCAGGTGCCCGTCCGCGTGCACGCCATTCCCCCAGCCGCTTGGGCACACTGGTAGCAGAACATCTCGAGGTTTCCGGGCATAATTAGACCTCCTAAATGAGATAATTTCCTCTCAATTCATTTTATCCGGACAACCGCTCCCTTCCAAACCTCGGAGGCCCCGAAAACCGGGGACAACAAAGGGATCTTCAGGGAACAATAAAAACCCGGGCTCCGCCCAAAAAGCCCATAGTGCTGACCTAACCAAATAACTTTCATGGTGACCTCTGATCGGAATCAGATCATCTAGGAGAGACGCAGTATAAGTCCAGTTTTTCTTCAATGGCTAAAGATGCAGGTGAAGATATGAGGGTGCCATCCCTTGGTCAGTTCAGTGTCTTGACAAGGGTGGATATATTGTATATTTTATACTTAACATGGCACCGAAGAATCCTGTGGTAAGGAAAACGCTGGTAGACCAAGTGTGTAGCCTGATTCGAGAACGCATCCTGAACTTCGAACTCAAGCCCGGCGAAAAGATCGAGGTCCAAAAGCTCGCCCAGGAACTCTCCGTGAGCCAAACGCCCCTGCGTGAAGCCCTTCAGAAACTCGCAGAGCAGGGATTGGTGGTCTCGAAACCGTATGTCGGATACTTTGTCATCGAGCTCACTCCCACCGACGTCGAGGAGCTCTTCGATCTCCGCCGGGCCCTGGAGGTCCTTGCGGTGGAGTACATCATCAAAAAGGACTGTATTGATCGTGAACACCTCGCCCACCTTCGTAAGTGGATCGCCGAGCTGAGATCCGCCTCCGATGAGGAATTGGTATCCGAGGTACAGAGGATGGACGAAAAACTTCATCTTGACCTCCTGATCCGTGGATCCCAAAGCCAATGGCTTACCAAGTTCGCCAACGGCATCATCGACCTGATTAAACTTACCACGCGCCTCACCATGAACCCCCGAGCCGCTTGTCGGGAGCACCGCGAGATCATCGAGGCCCTCGCCGCGAAAGACCTCGAGAGGGCGGTCTCTGCCCTCACCGCGCACCTGGAACGCGCAAAAAAGGAAGCCATATCCGCATTAAAGGGAGGTGAGAACGCGGCGAAAACCGATTCCGAAAACACTTAAGCCCAAAGGAGGGATTGCCGATGCGGAGGATCGTGTTTGTGGGTGGAACGCTTTTGCTCCTTATGGGACTGCTGGCTTGGTCGGCGCCAGTGGAACTCGTTTTCTGGCACATGGAGGCCCGTCCGCACCGGGTCGAGCGAATCAAGGAGCTCTGTGATCAGTTCAACGCCGAGCACCCTGGAATAAAGGTCATTCCTCAGGTCCAAAGCTGGGGGGAGATCTACGTCAAGGCTCCCGCCGCCATCCAGGCCGGCCGTGGCCCTGACTTCATGCTGTGTATCCCCGATTTCTTGACCTACATAAAGGCCCTCGGGGTCGTACAACCCCTGGACGATCTCATCGCCAACCTCCAAGGGGAATACACCTTTATCCAGTCCTCCCTGGATCCCTATTTCTTTGACGGTCACTACTGGGCCGTGCCCATCTACGGCATGGATTTCGTCCTCTGGTATCGCAAGGACCTCTTCGAGAAGGCTGGCCTGGATCCCAATAAGCCCCCCAGGACCTGGAATGAGCTCTTGGATGTATGTGAGAAACTCAAGACAAGCGGCGTGGTGGAGTATCCCATCGCCGTCCCCGGGGCTATCCACATGGCCACCGACCAGTTGATCTACACCTTGATGGTGGTGAACAAGGCCGAACACATTTTCGGGGAAGATCCCAACGAGATAATCTTCGATAACCCCCGCACCGTGGAAGCCTATGCCTTCTATAAAAAGCTCTTCGACTATTCCCCGCCGGGCAGCGAGAACTGGAAGTGGGATCAGCCCCGCACAGCCTTCTTCACCGGACAGGTGGCCATGGTCATGGAGAAGGGCCACTATATCAAGGGGTGGGTGGACAACACCGACCTCCCCCTGGAGTACCTGGGGGCGGCCCCCGTGCCCATTCCCGAGGACGGGCAGCCTGGGACCATCTATTATTCCAACGGCCTGATGCTCCTCACCGACGATCCACAGAAGCGGGAGGCGTTCGCCACCTTCATCCGGTGGCTCTACCAGCCCGAGATCATGAGCCGGCTCCTTCACATGGACCCCGGGTTCTTCCTCCCAGTTACCCAGGAGGTCCTTTACTCGGACGCCTTCTGGAGCGATCCCATCATTAAGGAGAAGACCGCCGCGGTAGTGATCGCCATTGAGTCCTCCAAGTACGGCAAGCTCTTCGGCTTTACCCGGGACACTGTCAACCCCAACGTGGGCGCCATTTCCGCCGGCAACATCCTGGCGTGGACGGCTCAGCAGATCACCGTGGCCGGGCTGAGCCCCGCCGAGGCGGTGGCCAAGGGCGCGGAGAAGATGTGGGAAGCCATCCGGCAGTAAAGGAGGCCATAAGGGCGGCCGGAACACCACAAGTCCGGCCGCCCTTTTTGCTCCCTCATGCGGACTTTAAGGCAGAAGATAGCCGAGGATCCCTTTCTTGGATTGCTCCTTGTGGCGCCCCTTTTGTTCTGGGTAATCGTCACCCTGGTTTATCCCTTGCTTTATGCGTCACAGCTCGGGTTCTACAATGTGAGGTACGTTGGGGCGCCTGCGCGATTCATCGGCCTTTCCAACTACTCTCGGATATTGGGCGATCCCAACTTTTGGAAGGCCTGTTTGCGGAGTCTGATCTGGACGGTGTGCAACGTGGCCTTTCAGGTATTAGGAAGCTTACTGGTCGCTTTGGTCCTAAACCAACGATTCCGGGGAAGGACCCTCATCCGGAACTGGATCATCCTCCCCTGGGTCCTCCCCACCGTGGTCTTAGCCATCATGTGGACATGGATCCTCGACCCTACCCACGGGGTGGTGAATTACCTTCTCAAAAGCGGGGGCCTTATCGCCTCTCCCCTCAAGTTCCTCAGCTCGCCCCAGTGGGTGATGCCAACGGTGATCTTCATCAACGTCTGGCGCTGGACCCCTTATTTCGCGATCATCGTGTTGGCCGCCCTTCAGACGATCCCTAAGGAGCTGATGGAAGCCGCGTTGGTGGATGGTGCCTCTGTGATGCGGCGGTTCTGGCACATCACCTTGCCCACCATAAGGCCCGTTTTGAGCGTGATTACCCTCATAAGCTTCCTGTGGTCGATAAACATATTCGACACCATATGGCTTCTCACCCGCGGAGGCCCCTTGGACTTTACCACCACGCTCCCAATCTACATCTACAAGAGGGCGTTCCAGGATTTCCGCTTTAGCGAGGCCGCGGCCATGTCGGTGATCATGTTTCTCTTCCTGCTGGGCTTTGCCGTAGCCTACTTGCGGACCCTGTTTAGGGAAGGGGCGGAGGGATGAAGGGCATCAAGACCGTAGCCAAGTACCTCTCCGTATTTGCCGTCATAAGCTTCTTCGCCTCCCCGATGTATTGGGTCTTGATTTGCTCCTTCAAGCCGACGCCGGAACTTCTTTCCCTCAAGCCCACCTTTGTGCCTCACAGCTTCACGCTGGAACACTACCGCCGACTGTTCCAGCAGGTGGACTTCCTGCGCTATTACTACAATAGCTTCCTCGTGGCCTCGAGCACGGCGCTGATCACGGCCCTCGCCGCTACTTTCGCAGCCTACAGCGTCTACCGATGCCGATATCCCGGACGCAGGTTCATGTTCCGCCTGTTTTTGGTTTCCTATGTTTTCCCGAAAATCCTGGTGTTGATCCCGCTGTACATCCTCTTTGCACGGATTGGGATACTGGATTCCCCGCTGGCCCTGGTGGCGGCCCATGTCACCCTCACTGCTCCGTTCAGTGTCTGGATCTTGCGGGCCTTCTTCGAATCGGTCCCAAAGGAAGTGGAGGAAGCAGCCCTGGTGGACGGTGCCACGAGGGTCCAGATCATCTTCCGCATCTTCATCCCCTTGGCAGCTCCGGGCGTTGCTGCGGTGGGAATCAATGCCTTTCTCATGTCATGGTCTGAGTATCTGTTTGCGTCCACCTTAGTGATCAGCGACCAGTTCAAGACCTTGCCTGTGGGGATGTCCTTCTTTCTGCAACAGTACGCAATAGAATGGGGGATCATGATGGCCGGCTCGGTGTTGATAGCTTTGCCCCCCATTATCGGCTTCGCCATCGCCGGCAAATACTTTATCCAGGGCTTAACCGCGGGCAGCGTCAAGTGAGGGGAGGTAGCGAGATGCAGGAGAGAGGCGCGGCGCCGGTCTTCATCCGCAAAATGGAGGTGCGCGTTTACCCCGACAGGGAACGGATGGGACACGCGGCGGCGCTGTACATGCGTGAGCTTACAAGGGAACTTTCCGAAAAGCACACCCTCATTAACGCTGTCTTCGCCGCCGCGCCCTCCCAAAACGAGTTCCTAGATGCGTTAAGCTCTCTGGACGGCATCCCCTGGGAAAGGATCCAAGCCTTTCACCTAGACGAATACATCGGCCTTCCCCCGGAGGCCCCACAGCGGTTTGCCCGCTATCTGGACGGGCGCCTCTTCCGCCGGGTCCCACTAAAGCGGGTCTTTTACATCGATGATGGAGAGGGAAACACACCTGAAGAGCTATGCAGGCGCTATAGTTCTCTTCTGGAGGAAAATCCGCTGCATATCGCGTGTATCGGTATAGGCGAAAACGGGCACATTGCTTTCAACGACCCTCACGTGGCGGACTTCGACGATCCCCTCAGAGTAAAGATCGTGACCCTAGACCACCGGAGCCGGGAGCAGCAGGTAGCTGACGGTTGCTTCTCCTCCCTGGAGGAAGTTCCGACCCAGGCGATTACCCTAACGATCCCTGCCATCATGGCCGCCCAGCACATCCTGTGCGTGGTACCAGGTCTGAGGAAAGCAGAGGCGGTAAAGAACACCCTTGATGGCCCCCTGAGCACCGCTTGTCCCGCAAGTGTGCTGAGGTGCCATCGAAACGTTGTGCTTTTTCTGGATCGTGAGAGCGCGAGACTGCTGAGGAGGTGAGTATGTCCCAATATACCCAGAGGTATTTGATAGAGGTGACAAACCTCTTGAAGACCATCGAGGAAGAGGAAAGAGATTCCATCGCCAAGGGCGCGGAGCTTATGGCGAAGGCCATCATGAGGGACGAATTGATACACGTGATCGGCCCCGGCGGCCACTCCAACATGGGGGCTTACGAGATGTTCTACCGCGCGGGCGGATTGGTCCCAATAAATCCAATTTTGGATCCGGGGACGGCGCTACATTACGGGGCTATCCGCTCGACCATCATCGAGCGTACCCCAGGATATGGCCTCGCGGTACTTAAGGCCTATGACATCCACGGTGGGGTTTTGATAATCGTCAACGCCTATGGCATAAACGCTATGTGTATCGACATAGCGCAGGGGGCAAAAGAGCTCTCTATCCCCACCATCGGTATAAGTAGCCGGGCCTTCGCGGAAAAGGTACCTCCCGATCATCCCGCGCGCCATCCCAGCAAGAAAAACCTCTTCGAGATCGTCGACGTGCACATCGACTGCCACATGCCGTACGGCGACGCGGTAGTGAAGTTCGAAGAGCTGGCACAAAAGGTGGGGCCGACGTCCACGTTGGTCAACTGCTTCACCCTGAACCTTCTCGTGATAAAAACCGTCGAATTATTACTCGTCAAGGGCTTTAGGCCCCCAATCTGGATGAGCGCCAATATCCCAGGAGGAGACGAGGCCAATCGGGAGTTCATCGCCAAATACAAGCAGCGCGTGAAGTTCCTGTGAGGGGAAGGCGATGAGGCTCGCCCTTATAGGCAAGAGGTTGGTGACCCCGTTCAGGATTTTGGATGACGCGGTGGTACTGGTGGAAGGCGGAAGAATAGAGGCCATCGGCGACAAATCTATCCTCTCTCGATATAAGGTCAAGGCGATAGATGTCAGCGGCCACCTCATTGCTCCCGGCTTCATAGATCTCCACCTCCATGGAGGCGGGGGCCATGACGTGATGGAGGGGACGCTGGACGCTCTGGAGACTATAGCCGAAACCCACGCCCGCGGCGGCACGACGGCCTTCCTCGCCACAACCCTTACCGCTCCCATGGACGAGATTCAAACTGCTTTAGAAGCGATCAGCAAGGCTTGCGTCAGCGAGGAGATCGCAGGAGCGAGAATTCTCGGGGCTCATTTAGAGGGGCCCTACCTCAACCCCAAACAGGCCGGTGCCCAAAACCCAGAGTATCTTCGGATCCCTGATCCAAAAGAGCTGGAGAACCTGCTCAAAAAATGTCCGTTTTTGAAAAGGGTCACCCTCGCCCCCGAGCTCCCGGGCGGGCTGGAATCAGGAAGGCTGCTGCGGGCCCACAACGTTATGGCATCCATCGGCCACAGCGATGCTACGTATCAGCAAGTGCTGGAGGCGGTGGAAGCGGGGTTTTCCCATGTCACCCATCTGTTCTCGGCAACCTCCTCTGTGAGGAGGCTCAAGGCCTATCGATTCGCAGGAGTGGTGGAAGCGACCATGCTTTTAGATTCGTTGAGCACAGAGTTGATCGCCGACGGACACCACCTCCCTCCTAGCCTCATCCGGCTCGCGATCAAAACAAAGGGGACCGGTAGGGTTTGCGCCGTCACCGATGCCATTTCGGCAGCAGGCTTGGGTCCCGGGGAGTACGAGCTGGGGGGACTTCCGATAATCGTTGAAAACGAGGTGCCCCCCGATTACGAAGTGCATCCGCCGGAGGGAAGCTGTGTAGCCAAACTGGCTGATCGAAGCGCGTTTGCCGGGAGCGTGGCGTTGATGAACCAGGTCCTACAAACCCTGGTCAACCTCGTGGGGTTGCCGTTGACGGAGGCGATAAAGATGGTGACCTGGACTCCGGCTCACATTCTCGGGATATCCCATGAGCGTGGCTCCTTGGCTCCCAATATGCGGGCAGACATCGTGGTTCTGGACGAAAATCTCTCCGTGAAAATGACGATGGTCGAAGGAAGAGTTGTGTATCAAAAGCCATAATGTACGAATTGAATAACCGTTTAGCCGTTTGCGCACCTAGTGGAGGCGAGCGGATTCGAACCGCCGACCTCCTGCTTGCAAAGCAGGCGCTCTCCCGCTGAGCTACGCCCCCAGCTCCCCAATCCTAGGGATTATTCCCCCCGCCTTCAATCCCCTCCCCCTGGGGAACACACTTCCACACCACCTCCCCGGTAAACGGATTCCACCGCACCGGGATCAACACTCCGCCCTCACACCGGGGAAAAATCGCCCCCTCGATCCGGGCTTCGAGCCCCGTCGCATCCGCCCCTTGGAGCTTAAGCTCCACCGGCCCCTCGAAGGAGATGGCGATCCGTCCCTCTTGGGGGGAGCTCATGAACTCGATGGGCCCCGAAAGCCGAATCACGACCCCCTCCCGTTTTATCCCCCAAAGCGCCATCCCCACGAACAGGAGTCCTCCGATGAGGAGGATGCAGAGAAAAATCAAAACCCAACGTTCCATCAGCCATCGCCCCCTCTCCGGGCCCGGGAGAAAAGCGCCGGCAACGCCGCCTCCATGGCCCGCTCCCCCAGCAAGATGTACTCCGCCGCGCCGAGGTAGGTGCGGAGATAGCTTCCCGCCTGCCGCGGGAACTCAGGGCGCACCAAGACATCCGGGGGCCAGAGTTTGAGCTTTAGCTCCGTGATCTCCTGCAGGAGAATGAGGGCCGATTGGTTGAGTAACGAAAAGAGCCCGGGAAGCGGCCTCTCCCGGGGACGTTCGAGCCGCGTCTCCAGGAACTCTAACAGCGACGCCGGCACCCACGGCCGTTCCTCCAGCGCTCGCAACCTCTCCTCGAGCTCGTCCCAGAGGCTCCGGCGCTCGGGGGTACTCGGCACCGGCCTCGGGCCCACATCCACCCCGATCACAAGCTCCGCCCCCAGCTCCCGGCAGGCCCGCACCGGGACCGGCTCCACCAACCCCCCATCTACGAGGATCCGTCCGCGCCAGCGCACCGGGCGGAAGATCCCCGGGATGGCGGTGGATGCCCGCAGCGCCTCCACCAACGGTCCCTCTCGAATCACCACCGCTTCCCCGGTGTCCAGGTCTGTAGCCAGGGCGGCGAAGGGTATCCGCAGGTCCTCCACACGCATGTCCCCGAAGACGGAACGCAGGTACCGCTCCAGTTCCGCCCCCGAGCTCAGGCCTGCCCGGGGGAAGGTGGGGAGGAAGGTGCGCACCACCTGGGGGAGGGAAGCCCTCTTCCACTCCTCCTCGATGCGCTCCACCGGGGTCCCGGCGGCGTAGGCCCCGCCCACCATGGCCCCGATGCTGGAGCCGGCGATGGCGACCACCTCGATCCCCTCGCGCTCCAAAACCTTCAACACCCCCACGTGGGCCGCCCCCCGGGCGCCCCCGCTCCCCAGGGCAAGCCCCACCTTCAGCCTCCCTTCACTTTGCGCCGCCATCGGCTAGCATGATACCAGGATGGCCGGCGAAGCGCTGCGGGCGAAGCTCGAGGGCCTCCCTGATGCCCCTGGGGTGTATATCTTCCTCGGGGAGGGAGGCGAGGTGCTCTACGTGGGCAAGGCCTCCTCCCTCAGGAACCGGGTGCGTTCCTACTTCCAGCCCTCCGGCGCCTCCCCCAAGGCCCGGGAGATCGTCCGCGAAGCGGTGGACCTGGACTACATTGTCACCCGCAACGAGGCCGAAGCCCTGATCCTGGAGGATGCCCTCATCAAGAAACACCGGCCCCGGTTCAACACCCGCCTCAGGGACGACAAGCGCTACCCCTATGTGAAGCTGACCGCCGAGCGGTTCCCGCGGCTCGTGTTCGTACGGAGGCCGGGTAACGACGGGGCCCGGTACTTCGGTCCCTTCACCTCGGCCAAATCCCTGCGTCGGCTTCTCTCCATCGCCCAGAAGATCTTTCCCCTGCGGACCTGTAACCTGGATCTCGACAAGGGCAAGACCTATCGGCCCTGTCTCTACTACCACCTGGGCAAGTGTCCTGGACCATGTACCGGCGAGGTCTCCCCGGAGGAGTACCACCGCAACGTGGAGGGAGTGGCGGCGATCCTCTCCGGGAAGACCGACGAGCTCGTCGCGCACCTGCACCTGCGCATGGAGGCGGCCGCCAAAGAGGAGCGGTTCGAGGAGGCGGCCAAGCTCCGGGACTACCTCAGGGCCCTGGAGCGCCTGCGGGAAAAGCAGGCGGTGGCCCTGCCGGAGCCGGTAGACCTGGACGCGGTGGGGATCGCCACCGCCGACGGCCGGGGCTACGGCCTCGTCCTTCTGGTGCGGGGAGGCCGGCTCATCGGCCGGGAGGGGTTCCCGTTGGTGGTTCCCGAGGGCTGCTCCCCCACGGAGGCCTTGGGGGAATTCCTGGACCAGTACTACACCCGCACCACCTCCATCCCCCAGGAGGTCCTCCTTCCCTTCTCCGTCCCCGAGGCGGACGCCCTGGCGCGGTACCTCGCCGCCCGCCGGGAACAGCGGGTGGAGGTCAAGGCCCCGGCCCGGGGGCCGCGGCGGGAGCTGGTGGCGATGGCCCAGCGCAACGCCGCTCTATCCCTGAAGCGTGCCGCCGCCGAGGAGGTTTCCCTCCCCCGGGACGAGGCGGCCTTGGAGGAGCTCGCGGAGGCCCTGGACCTCCCCACCCGGCCGTGGCGGATCGAGGCGTTCGATATCTCCAACATTCACGGGAAGGAGGCCACCGGCTCCATGGTGGCCTTCGTGGGGGGAAGGCCCCGCCGGGACGCGTACCGCCGCTTCCGGGTGCGCATCGCTGGGAAACCCGACGATTACGCCATGATGGAGGAGGTGCTCCGCCGCCGCTTTTCCCACGGCCTGCGGGAGCTGCAGGAGGCCAGGCCCGGGGGCAAGTTCTCGGAGTTTCCCGATCTCGTGCTCGTGGACGGGGGGAAGGGCCAGCTCAACGTGGCGCTCAGGGTATTAGAGGAGCTCGGGCTCTCGGGGATCGAGGTGGCGGCGCTGGCCAAGCGGGAAGAAGAAATCTATCGACCCGGGAGGAAGGAACCCATCCGCCTTCCCCGGGACTCGGAAGCCTTGAAGTTATTGCAGCGCATCCGGGACGAAGCCCATCGGTTCGCGGTGGAGTACCACCGGCTCTTGCGGCGGAGGGAGACGCTGGCGAGCTTGCTCGACTCGGTGCCAGGGATCGGCCCCGTACGCCGGAGGTTGCTCCTGGAGCGGTTCGGATCGTTGGAAGAACTCAAGCGTGCGAGCCTCGAAGACCTCCTTTCCATCCCGGGATTTCCCAAATCCTTGGCCCTGAAGCTCTACAAGGCCTTGCACGAGAAGGGATGACCGAAGACCTCCCTCGCCACTAAAATGGAGCGAAAGGAGGGTGGTATGGAGTGGTGGGAGGACGAATGGCGCTTCCGTCGTCCGTTCGGGTTATTTTGGCGCCTCGGCCGCACGTTGAGAGAGCTGGAGGATCTCTTCTCCCGTTGGGGTGAGTTCGAGTTCGAATACGGGTTCAGCCCCTTCGGGATGGGGAGAACCGATATCTACGTGAAGGATAGGACCCTCGTGATCGAGACGGAGCTCCCCGGTGTCCGCAAGGAGGACATCCGGGTACAAGTGGAGGGCGACAAGCTCATCGTAAGCGGCGAGGTTCACAGAAGCGAGGAGGTACGGGAGGAGAACTACATCCGGATGGGGCGCCGCTACGGCGCTTTCAGGAGGGTCTTTCCTTTGCCCGAGGAGGTGGAGGACCCGGGCAAGGTGAAGGCGAAGTTCGAGAACGGGGTCCTCCGGATCGAAGTACCCCTCCGGCGCCCCCCTGAGCGGGGTGGGATCACCGACGTCCCGGTGGAGTGAAGGAGGCGAGATGTCACTTTGGGACATCTTCTGGATCTTTTTCCTCATCGCCGCGCTCCAGCCGTACTTGCAGCGGCGGTATCTCGAGTCCCAGCGGCAGGGGCTGATCGCCCGGATCGAGAAAAAGCGCGGATCACGGGTGATATTGCTCGTACACCGCCAAGAGACCATGGGGCTCTTGGGCTTTCCCATCATGCGGTACATCAACATCGAGGACTCCGAGGAAGTGATCCGGGCGATCCACCTCACGGACAAGGATATGCCCCTGGACCTGGTGCTACATACCCCGGGGGGGCTGTCGCTGGCGGCGCTCCAGATCGCGTGGGCCCTGAAGCGCCACCCGGGCAAAGTCACCGTGTTCGTGCCCCACTACGCCATGTCCGGCGGGACCCTGATCGCTCTTGCGGCGGATGAGATCGTGATGTGCGAGCACGCGGTGCTCGGGCCGGTGGATCCCCAGCTGGGCCAATACCCCGCCCCTTCCATCCTCCGGTTGGTGCAGAGAAAGCCCGTGGAGCGGATCGACGACGAGACCCTGATCCTGGCTGACATCGCCGAGAAGGCGGTGAACCAGATGCGGGAGGCGGTGAAGGCCCTTCTTCTGGACAGGTTCCAGGAGGAAAAGGCGGAAGAGATCGCCCGGATGTTAACCGAGGGCCGCTGGACCCACGACCACCCCATAACCTACGAGGACGCGAAGAACATGGGCCTTCCGGTATCAAACCAGATGCCGGATGAGGTCCTCCAGCTCATGTCGCTTTACAAACAGCCGGTGCGCACCACCCCCACGGTGGAGTACCTCCCGGTGCCCCATCGGACACCGGGGCGGGCAGAACGGGGTTAGTCACCGGGGAGCAAACCTCGGAACTCCTCGGGCAGGACCTGGAGGATCTGGGGAAAGTTCTCCGCCAGGAACCTCCCGAGCTGGGAGGCGTTTATCGCGGTCGCCGATTCGGGGAAGTAGCGGAGGACCGCGGTGAGGGCCGCTCCGGCCACAACGCCACCCACCAAAAGGCCGAGGACCGCGCCCCCTAAGTAATCGATCCATCCCAGGGAAGCCCAGTGGAGGAGCTTATAAAGCACCCGGCCCAAGATAACCGCGGCGATGAAGACCACGATGAAAATAATGATGAAGGCGATCACGCCGGCGATCTTCTCGTCCAGGGGTATGATGCCCGCGAGCTCCTTGGAATACGCCCCGGCCAGGGCCACACCGGCAACAAGCCCTCCCAATCCGAACACCGTGCGGACAAGGCCGTAACGGATCCCCCAAACGAGGGTGATAAACAACCAAACACCTATCCCAATGTCGATCCACATATCAGCCCCTTTCGGCATCTTAGGTTAAGGAGGACGGTTTTGCTACGCAAGGGAAATCGGTGAAAATGATATCAAAACCCAAGGAGGTAAGGATGGACGGCGCCAAAAAAGAATTCCTTTTTCGGTATCTTTCTGCAATAAGCCCCTCGGGATTCGAAGAAGATGCTGCCCGGACGTGGCGGGAGGAAGCAGAAACCTTCGCCGAAAGGGTGTGGGTAGATCTCCATGGGAACTCCTTTGCCGTCTTGAACGAGGGAAAGGAACCGCGGATCATGCTCGCCGGTCACACCGACGAGATCGGCTTCATGATCACCCACATCGACGAGAAGGGATACCTTTACTTCCGCAACATCGGCGGCTGGGATCCTCAGGTGCTCCCGGGACAAAGGGTGTGGATCAAATCCAAAGAGGGCAGGGTCCTGGGCGTGATCGGGAGAAAACCCATCCACCTCCTTCAGGACGAGGAGAGAAAAAAGGTGGTCCGCTTCGAGGACCTATGGATCGATATCGGCGCCAAAGACGGAGAGGAGGCGAAGAAGAGGGTTTCCATCGGGGATCCGGCGGTTTTGGCCTATGATCCCGAGACCCTGAGCGATGACCTCATCGTATCCCGGGGGATCGACGATAAGATCGGGGCGTTCGTGGTGCTGGAGGCCCTGAGGATCGCGCGGGACCTTTCTCCCCATGGGGCAGTGTACGCCGTGGCCACCGTCCAGGAAGAATTGGGGCTCCGGGGCGCCAGGACCAGTACCTTCGGGATCGACCCCAAGGTGGGGATCGCCGTGGACGTCACCTTCTCCACCGACAACCCCGGGACGGAAGGAGAGAAGAAGAAGCTCGGAGAGATAAAGCTCGGCGGGGGGCCGGTGATCGCCCGGGGCGCCAACGTGAACCCGAAGCTCTTCGACCTTCTGGTGGATACCGCGGAGAAGGAAGGGATCCCCTACCAGATAGAGGCCGCTCCCGGGGCCACGGGCACGGACGCCAACGCCATGCAGCTCACCCGGGCGGGGGTGGCCACCGCCCTGGTCTCGATCCCCAACCGCTACATGCACTCCCCGTGTGAAATAGTGTCCCTGAAAGACCTGGAGAACGCGGCCAAGCTCATCGCCCACACGGTGGCGCGGATCAGCGCCGATACTGACCTACTTCCCGGCTGAGAAAAGGAGGAAGAGAAGCGCCAGGGCTACCACGGGGAGGAGGGCGCTGCGCCCCTTCGTGGGCTTCTTTTCCATGCGGATGAGCTCGTAATCCACGAGGCCCTCCGGCCCCAACGTGGCGATCCCCACCGCCTGGGCGCGGTGTCCCGCCTCCACGATGGGTACCCCTGCCGCCCAGGCCGGCTCCTCCAGGAAGAGGTGGTCGTGGCCCAGGACGAGGAGGTCGCATCCGGGCACCGCCCGGGCGAGGGAGACGGCGTCCTCCAGCCCCATATGGGCGACGATGATGAGGAGATCGTGCTCCGGCGCCACCTCCAGGGCCCACCGGGCCGCGGCCACGGGATCCATCACTTCTGCCTTCGGCCACAGCGGATACGGGAAGTAAACGTCCCGCTTCGGTCCCACGAACCCGAGGATGAGGATCCGAAGTCCCTTACGCTCCACCACCGTCCACGGAGCGATCCCAGGAATCCCCCGGACGTTCGTCCCGAGCACCGGGAACCCCACCCGGGGGAGAAGCTCCTGGAGGGCGGGGCCCAAATAGGCGCCGTGGTTCCCCAGGACCTTGGCGGCGTAGCCCACCCCCTCCATCCAGCGGGTGATCTCCTCCGCTGGGGAAATGTCGGTGAACCGGTAGAGATCCTCCCAGGTATCCCCGGCGTCGAGGATGAGGTCGGCGCCGCGGAGGTACGGTTCCAAGGCAGGGAGGCCCTCCATGGCCACGTGGAGATCGTTGGTGAAGGCGACCACGAGCTCCCACGCCCAGGCGGAGAGTGCCGAAAGCAAAAGGGCGGCTAGAAATAGAAGCCGGACCAAAGGGAAAGCTCACCCCCCCTGATCACGCCCCCGAGCCAGACCCCCGGGAGCCGATACCGGAACCCCAGGAAGGCCTCGCCCCCCAGGGCGCCGAAGAGGGAATACCGGGGCGAAAGCGGGATCTCCCAGGAAAGGACCGCCCGAGGTGGATCCCAAATCAGCGCGAACAAGATGGGCCCCAACGCCCGCCCTACCCCCAGTCGCAGCGACGGCGGAGGAAGGTCGAACCAGGAGATGGTGGGCCCGGAACTTACCCGGACTCGGAAAGAGGGCATCGTTTCGCCGCCGAAGGAGACCCCCACGGGGCCGATGGGGATGAACACGTAGGGCGCCGGGCCGAGGAGCACCTCCCCCGACCACCCCATGGTCGCCGGCAGATCCCCGAACGCAAAGAGCGTAGCCACCAGGGCCAATGCCTCAGCCATCGGCCTCCTCCAGCTTCCCCTCCACGAACTCCACCGCTTCCCTTCCCCCAACGGATCCCTTGGTATAGAGCAGGGGCCCCTCCGAAAGCGCCCGCACCACAAACGGAGAATCCCGCATGGCGTCGAACTCCTCGGGAGTATAACACACGAGGTCCATGTCCACGGGGACGTGAAGCTCCCGGCAGAGCTCGGCGATACGCTCCACCAAGGACTTATCGGACCTCATCACCACGAGCACGTCGAGGTCGGTGAGGAGGTCCCTCCTCCCCTTGGCGTAGGAGCGACGAGCTCCACCTCCGGCTTCCGGGTGAGGACCTCCTCGATCCTCTCCACCGCCTCCGCCAGGGCCCTGATGTATTGGGCGCGTTGGAGCCTCAGGGGATCTGTGCTTTTCATTCTCGGGGCACGGGCACGAACCAGCGGGTCCAGGAACGGCGGAACGCCCCCGATTCCTCCACCAATATCCGGGCCAGCTTCATGGGATCGTGTTTGATCGTGGGCTTCCCCTCCATCTCCACCACCGAAAGGAGCGAGGCCCGGATAACCCGGAGCCCGAATGCCTTAGGTCCTCGGAGATCATCTTGGACAGGCTCGCTCCCCTCTTCGCGGTAGCGGGCGAGCACATCCCGGGGCGGGGGCTCGGTGTTCACCACCACCGCGTGGAACCTCGCGAGATTCACGTACTCCGAGAGCGCCCGCAGGTGGTCGGAGGCGGCGAAACCATCGGTCTCCCCGGGCTGGGTCATCAAGTTCATCACCACCACCTTTTCCGCCCGGGAGGAATCGATGGCTTCCGCTATCCCGTCGACTAATAGGTTTGGGATGATGCTGGTGAAAAGGCTTCCCGGCCCGAGGACGATGAGGTCCGCTTCTCTTATTGTCTCGAGGACCCGGGGATAAGCTTTGGCCGGGCGGGAAAGGCGCACCCGTACCACCCGCCGGGGGTCCCGGGCCAGCGCCTCCTCCCCCACCACCTCCTCCCCGTCCTCCATCACTCCCACGAGCTGTACCCGCTCCAGGGTCGCGGGGAGGACCTCGCCCCGGACGGAGAGGAGGTGGCTCGCCTCCTCCACCGCGAGATCGAAGCTCCCCAGGGCCTGTTCCAGCCCTGCGAGGAGGAGGTTCCCCAGGGCGTGGCCCCGGAGCCCCTCTCCGTAGGCGAACCGAAACTGAAGGAACCGGGCCAGGCGCTCCTCGTCCTCGGCCAGCGCAAGGAGGCAATTCCGCACGTCCCCTGGGGGAAGCACATCGAGCTCCTCCCTAAGCCTCCCCGACGATCCCCCGGTGTCCATCATGGTGACCACGGCGGTGATGTTGGCGGTGTAGTGCTTGAGCCCCCGCAGCACCGTGGGGAGGCCCGTTCCCCCGCCAATGGCCACCACTTTAGGGGCCTGCTTGAGGATCCGGGCCTCGTAGAGGGCTTCGGCCAGCGATCCGGCCTTGCGAGGGGAGAGGGCGTGGAGGATGGACCGCACCAACCGATGCATCCCGTAGGTGGCCCCGGCCAGGCCTAAAATAACACAGAGGGCTCCCACCACGGGGCGATCCAGGAAATGGAACAAGAAGGTACGATAGAGCCAGCGGATTCCCTGCTCGCCTATAAAACAAAGGAGGCCGAAGCTCAACACCCCTAACGAAGCCAGGGCCAACAGGCCCCAACGTTTCACCCCCAAGCCAGGCAGGAGGAACTTCGCCCAACCGGGAAGCCTCACGCCACCACCTTGATCCCGGGGCCCAGGGATTGGAGAGCGGCATAAAGCTCATCGGATGCGGAAACCCTGTAGCGGGGCCCCGCTTCCACCTCCAATGCACGCCCGTCATCGTAAAGCTTTACCACCAGCGGGATGTTTCCGGGATGCTCGGAAACCACTTCCACAAACCGTTTAAGAAAATCCTCATCCAAAAGTCCAAGTGGTACCTCCACTGTGATCCGCTCGGGTCCCAACTCGAACGCCTCCTCCTCGAGGAGGGATACACCCTCGGCGATCAAGCTCTTCTGGCCGTTGCCATTACGTTTGCCCCAACGCACTTTGAGTATAAGTAAGCGACCTTCCGCAAACCAACCCGGGGCCTTTTCGTACACGCCGGGGAAGACCACCACCTCTTGTTCTCCAGACCTGTCCTCCAAGAGCACGAACGCCATCCGGCCCCCGTTCCGGGTGGGCTTCGCCGTGGCCTTCTTCACCAGCCCGGCCACGGTGAATTTCCCCCGCTGGGAGGACGCCTCGGCCAGGGGTACAACCCCCCATTGCGCGAGCTTCTCGGCATACTCGTCTAAGGGATGTCCGGAGATGAAGAGCCCAAGATACTCACGCTCGAAGGCATAAAGCATGCGCTTGGGGAATTCGTCAGCCGGGAGCTTCACCTTGGGGAGAAGTTCCTCCCCATCGAAGAACGAGCGTTGCCCCGAAAGCCTTTCCCGCTTGCTCCTTTGGGCAAGTTGCAACCCCTCTTCCACCAGCGCCAGGAGCCCCTTCCGCGGGCCGAACCGGTCCATGGCCCCGGCCTTGATCAGGGCCTCCACCGTGTCCCGGCTCACTCGCTCGGGATCTATCCGGCGGAAGAAATCGAAGAAGTCCCGGAAGCCCTCCCCCCGCACCGCCAGGATCGCCTCCACCGCCGCCCGCCCCACGTGCTTTATCGCCCCAAGCCCAAACCGGATCACACGCTCCCCCACCGGGGTGAAGTCCACATCCGATTCGTTCACGTCCGGGGGGAGGACTTCGATCCCCATCTCCCGGCACTCCCGGATATATGCTGCCACCTTGTCCAAGTTGTCTTGGACCGAGGAAAGCAGGGCCGCCATGAAGTAGGTGGGGTAGTGGGCCTTGAAGTAAGCGGTCCAGTAGGTGATGTGGGCGTAGGCCGCGGCGTGGGCCTTGGCGAACGCGTAGCTGGAGAACTTCTCGATGTCGGAAAAGAGGCGCTCGGCCTCCTCCCGGGAGAGGCCGTTGGCGATGCAGCCCTCCACGAACTTCTCCCGCATCTTCGCCATGACCTCGGGCTTCTTCTTGCCCATGGCCTTGCGGAGGATGTCAGCCTCGGCGAGCGAAAAGCCCGCGAGCTTTTGGGCCATGAGCATCACCTGGTCCTGGTAAATGGGGAGGCCGTAGGTCTCCGAGAGGATCTCCTCCAGGGAGGGGTGGGGATAGGTCACCGGTTGGCGGCCGTGCTTTCGCTCGATGTAATCGTCCACCATCCCCGACTCAAGCGGCCCGGGACGGTACAGGGCCAGGATCGCGATGAGCTCCCGGAACTCGGTGGGGGCGAGCCGCCGCACCAGGGCCTTCATCCCCGCCGACTCCAGCTGAAACACCCCGTCGGTCCGGCCTTCCCTGATCAAGGCGTAGGTGGCTTCGTCGTCCAGGGGGATCTCCTGGAGGTCGATCTCCACCCCCAGCCGTTCGGCAATGAGGCGCCGGGTGTCGTAGAGGATCGTTAGGTTCCGCAACCCCAAAAAATCCATCTTCAGAAGCCCCAGGGCCTCGAGGTCGTGCATGTCGAACTGGGTCACGAACTCCCCGTCAGCAAGGTGCAGAAGCGGCACGAACTCTTCCAGGGGCTCTGGGGCGATCACCACCCCAGCGGCGTGGGTGGACGCGTTACGCAGAAGCCCCTCCAGCTTCAGGGCGACCTCGAAGAGCTGTGCCACCTCGGTGTCCTCATCGATCATCGCCTTAAGCTGTGGCACGTTCTCTAGCGCATATGCGAGCGGCTTCCCAAAGGGGATCAATTTCGCGATCCGATCCGCCTTCTCATAGGGAAGGCCCATCACCCGGGCCACGTCCCTCACCACGGACCGGGAGGCCATCCGGTCGAAGGTCCCGATCTGGGCCAGATGATCACGCCCGTACTTCTCGGCCACGTATTCGATCACCCTGTCCCGGCCCCGGATGCAGAAGTCCATGTCGATGTCGGGAAGGGAGATACGCGAGGGGTTGAGGAATCGCTCGAAGATAAGCCCGTACTTGAGGGGATCGACCTGGGTGATCCCCAGACAATAGGTTACCAGCGACCCCGCGGCCGAGCCCCGCCCAGGCCCCACCGGGATCCCTTCTTCCCGGGCGTAGCGTACGAAGTCCTGGACGATGAGGAAATAGGAGGCCAGGTCCATCTTTCCGATCACGGAAAGCTCGTACCGCAGGCGCTCTTCCACCTCCGGCGGGAGCGGATCCCCGAACCTCTCCCGGGCTCCCTCCCAGGCCAAGTGCTCCAGGTACTCCTGGGGCGAGGAAAACCCCTCGGGAACGGGGAAGTGGGGGAGAAGGTGGCCTCCCAGAGGGAGTTCCACCTCACAACGCTCCGCGATCTCCAAGGTATTCTTCAGGGCCTCCGGGACCTCTCCGAACTTGCCGACCATCTCCTCTGGAGTGAGGAAGTGGTAGTCCTCGCCCTCGAACGAGCGGGCATCTTCCCCGGAGAGCTTCTTGCCCCCCTGGATGTTGATGAGCACCCGGTGGGCGTCGCGGTCCTCAGCGCTCATGTAGTGCACATCAGCGGTGGCCACCACCGGAAGCCCCAGCTTCCGGGCGAGCTCGAGTTGCTTCTTCACGAGCTCCCGGTTCTTGGGGAGGCCGTGATCCTGAAGCTCGATGTAGAAGCGGTCTTTGAAGATCTCGGAAAGCTTTCCCGCGGCTTCCCATGCGCCCCGTTCGTTTCCCGCCGCAAGCTTCTTCTGGATCTCGCCCGAATCACAAGCGGAAAGGGCGATCAAACCCTGCGAAAACCGCTCCAAGAGCTCGTAATCCACCCGGGGCTTGTAGTAAAAGCCCTCGAGATGTGCCCGGTTGACCAGCTTCACCAGGTTCTTCCAACCTCGGAGGTCCTCAGCCAACGCCACGAGGTGGTAGAACCTCTCCCCTGGGTTTCCTTTCCGCTCGGTACGGGATCCCGGAGCGACGTAAAGCTCACACCCCAGAATCGGTTTTATCCCCGCTTCCCTCGCCTCCTGGTAGAACTTCACCGCCCCGGAGAGGACCCCGTGGTCGGTGAGGGCCAGGGCGGGCATCCCAAGCTCCGCCGCCCGGGCCACCAACTCCCCCACCCGGCACATGGCGTCGAGGAGCGAGTACTCGGAGTGGACGTGCAGGTGTACGAAGCTCATCTCCCCTCACCGAATAGCACCACCAGCTCCCCCGGAAGGCCGTAATGTAATTTCGTACGGATCGCCAACTCCTGGAGCTCATCGATTTGGGCAAGCATGTAGCGCAGTCTCCCGATCTCGGCCTCGAGTTCCCGCGCCCTCTTTTCCAGCCCGACGAGCTCCCGTTGGAGCCCCTGGATGAGGAAGACCTTTCCCAGATAAAGCCAGAGGAGCCCCCCTAACAAAACCGTTACCAAAAGGGCTCCAATCGCCCGTCGGGGCATGGGTCAAGTCCCCGGAAGAGGCCGCGGCCAGGGGGCCAGGGGCGGCTCGTAGTCCTCCTCGATACGCAGAAGCTCGTTGTACTTAGCCACCCGCTCCGAACGCGACAGCGACCCGGTCTTTATCTGGCCGCAGGCCGTCCCCACGGCGAAGTGGGCGATGGAGACGTCCTCGGTCTCCCCGGAGCGGTGGGAGATGATGGCGGTGTAGCCGGCCCGGTGGGCGATCTCCACCGTCTCCAGCGTCTCAGTGACGGTGCCGATCTGGTTGAGCTTGACGAGGATCGAGTTCGCCACCCCAAGCTCTATCCCCCGCTTGAGCCTCTTGGGGTTGGTGACGAAAAGATCATCACCCACGAGCTGGACGCGCTCCCCCAACCGCTGGGTGAGCTTCGCCCACCCGTCCCAATCCTCCTCAGCCAGGCCGTCCTCGATGGAGAGGATGGGGTAACGCCCCACCCACTCCTCGTAGAGGTCGATGAGCTCCTCGGCAGTGAGCTCACCGCTTAAGCGGTAGCGTTGTGTTCCCTCGTCGAAGAACTCGGTGGCAGCGCAATCGAGGGCCAAGGCCACGTCCACTCCGGGCTCGTACCCCGCGGTCTCGATGGCCCGCATCAGGAACTTCAGGGCTTCCTCGTCGTTGGGGAGGCTGGGGGCGAATCCCCCTTCGTCCCCCACCGCTACTGAGTACCCCTCGCCCTTGAGCAGCTTCCTCAGGGTGTGGAAGACCTCGGCCCCCATGCGGAGCCTATCGGCGAAGGTCTCCCCGCCCACGGGGACGATCATGAACTCCTGGATCTCGAGGTTGTTGTCGGCGTGGGCACCGCCGTTTAAGACGTTCATCAAGGGAACGGGCATTCGACCCGCGCGGATCCCGGAGATGTAACGGAAGAGGGGAAGACCTAAACAGGCCGCGGCCGCCTTGGCCACCGCCAGCGACACCCCCAAGATGGCGTTGGCTCCGAGGCGGGACTTATTTTCGGTTCCGTCGAGTTCCAGCAAGAGCTGGTCGATCTCCTCCTGGAGGGTAGGGTCCATGCCCACGATCTCGGGGGCTATGATCTCGTTGACGTTGCGCACTGCGCGCCGCACCCCCTTTCCGAGGTACCGCTCATCCCCGTCCCGAAGCTCCAGGGCTTCATAAGTGCCGGTAGACGCCCCGGAAGGGACAGCGGCCCGGGCACGGACCCCGTTCTCCAGGGTAACTTCTACTTCCACAGTGGGGTTGCCGCGGGAATCCAGTATCTCCCTTGCCCAAATTTCCTCTATGGTGGTCATCCGCCCTCCTATCGAGTGGTGTGAGATCGCCTTAGTGTAACCCAGGTCACGCGGGAGAAGAAAAGGAAGATTGTCCACGGAGAAAGAAAAAGGGGCCGGGGAAACCCCCGGCCCCTTTCCGGTCCAGGTGCTATGGGTTCACTCCTTGTAGAGGAGGTCCAGGTGGAGGTCCATGGTGAGGTCGAGGACGATGCCCTTCACGTTCTTCTTGGCCACCACATAGGCCTGCTGGATGTTGGCCCAAAGCGGGATCCAAGGCACATCGTAGGCAGAGAGGATCTGGAACGCCTGGTAGAGCTTGGCAGCCTTCTCGTCGTCCACGGTGGAGAGGGCCACCTCCATGATACGCTTGTAGGCGGGATAGTTTGGGTGGTGGTTGAAGTAGGTGCCCAGGCCCTCCGGAGCGCCGGTGAGCCACGGATCGAGGAAGTTGGAGGCCTCGAGGTAGTCGGGGTACCAACCCAGGAGGAACATGTCGAAGCCACCCTGGGACATGCGCTCGGTGTAGGCGCCCCACTCCAGGGACTGGATGGTGATCTCCACCATCCCGGTCTCCTCGATGGCCTGCTTGAGCACCGCGGCGACATCCGCCTCAGTGGTGCCGTAGTGCTTGGGCGTGTACCAGAGGTTCAGCTTGAGCTTGTTCTCTTCGGAGTAGCCGGCCAAGCGCAGGAGCTCCCGGGCCTTCTCCAGGTCGCGCTTGGGGAAGACGTCGATAGACGCGTCGGCAGGGGGAAGCCCCTTGGGCACCATGGTGTAAATGGGCTTGTTCAGGTTGGAGAACACAAGCTCACAGATGGCATCCCGGTCCACTGCGTAGGCGATGGCCTGGCGCACGAACACGTTGTCCACCGGGGGCTGGGTGACGTTGAAGAGCATATAGCGGATAGAGGCGCTGGGGCCGGCAAGTACCTGGAGATCGGGGTTCTTCTGGAGGTCGATGAGGTCGATGGGGTTAAAGGTGCGGTAGGCCACGTCCACGTCGCCGGCCTCGATGGCAGCGCGCAGGGCCGCGGCATCGGCGTACATCGCCCAGACGATCCGCTTGGTCTTGGCCTTCTTGCCGAAGTAGGTGTCCACGGCCTCAAGGACCACGCGCTCATCGGGGACGTACTCAACGATCCGGTAAGGCCCCAGGCCCACGTAGTCCTGGCCAGTCTCGCAGAACTTGTCCTCGGGGGCCTTGGCGTAGATCAAGGCGGGGACCACTTGATCGGTCATGCGGATGAGGAAGGTACGATCGGGATACTTCAGGTAGATTCTTACGGTGAGGTCATCCACCACCTCGATCTTGTCGATGGGATCCTTGATGAGGAACACACCGCCCTCGGGGCCGTCCAGGCGCATGGTGCGCTCCAGAGCCCACTTTACCGCCGCGGCGTCACAAGGGGTCCCGTCCCAGAAGGTCAACCCGGGGCGGATGTGGAAGGTATAGACCATGGCGTCATCGGAGATTTCCCAGGACTCGGCCACCGAGGGAATCACCTTGTTGGTGCCGGGCTCCAACGCCACCAGGGCCCGAGTAGTGTGGCGCAAGGTGTGCCAAGTGAAGTGATCATAGGAGTTGGCGAACGCGAGCTGGGTGATGCGGTCGGTGGTCCCCAAGATGAGGATATCTGTCTGTGCCCAAACCCCAATACCCAAACCAACAACCAAAACCGCCAAGAAGAATTTCTTCATGTGTCACACCTCCTTTGGATTGAGCGCTGCGAGGATTCCTTACCGATTTACCACCTCCCTCGCGGGTTAATTTTTATTATAACGGGACACGGAGCCCCGGTTAAGCCTAGCCCCCCTTCTTCCGCCGGCGTTTGGGGTTCACCAAATCTGAAATCCCCTCGCCGATCAGGCCGAAGCCCAAGGAGAGCGACAAAATCATCAGCCCGGGAAAGGTAATGAGCCACCAGTACCCCGACTGCAAGAAGCGTTGGCCATTTTGGATATCGAACCCCCAGTCGGGGGCCGGCGGGGGAAGGCCGTAGCCCAAGAACGACATGGCGGCCTCGGTGAGGATGGCGTCGGCGATGTTGAAAGAGGAAACGGCCATGATGGCGTTCACCGTGTTAGGCGCGATGTGGCGCAGGAGGATCCGCCACCAAGGAGCACCCACGGAGCGGGCCGCCTCCACGAAGGTCTGCTCCCGGATCTGCAGGACCTCCGCCCGGGTCACTCGGAAGTAGGTGGGGATGTACACCACGGCGATGGCCATGATCATCGGGACTAGCCCGGGCTGCATCACCGCCACCAGGGCGATGGCCAGGATCATGGAGGGGAAGGAGTAGATGGCGTCCATGGTGAGGGAGAGGACCCGGTCCAGAAGCCCTCCAGCGAACCCGGATATCCACCCGATTATCGACCCTATGGTGAGCGAGATAGCGATGGATGAGAACGCCACCACAATGGGCGCCCACCCCCCGGAGATCACCCGGCTGAAGACGTCCCGCTGCAGGTGATCCGTGCCCATCCAGTGCTGGGCTGAAGGGGGAGCCAGGCGAGGTATCTCCCGGTAGGTCTTCTCGGGGTTATATGGAGGGATCAACCGGGTAAGGCCATACGGGTCCTCCTTGTTTCCCGTAGGGCCGCAGATTATGGCCATGAGGATGTGGGCGATGACGATGGCGAGACCTACCTGCAGCAGCCGCTGCCGCCTCACCGGACGCAATACCTTGAAAATCGGCGCGAAGATAATCCGGGATACCTGCATCAGTACCTCACCCTCGGGTCGATGATGGAGTAGAAGATGTCCACGATGAGATTGATGGTGGCGATGAAGATCCCGATGAACACGATCGTCCCCTGGATCGCGTTCCAGTCCCTAGCATCCAGGCTCCGCACCAGGAACCCCGCCATCCCCGGCCAGGAGAACACGGTCTCCGTCAGCACCGCCCCGCCCATGAGGATGGCGAACTGGAGCCCCATCACGGTGACGATGGGGATGAGGGCGTTGCGCAAGGCGTGTTTGAGGATGACGACACGCTCTTTCAGGCCCTTGGAGCGGGCGGTGGTGACGTAGTCGGCGTCCAGGACCTCCAGCATCGCTGCCCGGGTCATCCGTCCTAGGAACCCGGTGAGGGCGATCCCCAACGTCACCGCAGGAAGGATCAGGTGCTTGAGCACGTCCAAAAGGAGCTTTCCGTCCCGCAGGATGATGGCGTCGAGGAGATAAAAGCGCGTGATGGGATGGAAGGTGTACGCGTAGATCCCCGTGACCCGCTTCGCCACCGGAAGCCAATCCAGCTGCACCGCGAAGATCATCTGGAGCATGAGGCCCAGCCAGAAGATGGGGATAGCGAAAGAGCCGATGTGGAAGACCCGGATCACGTGATCGGCGGTTTTGTCCGCCCTCACCGCGGCCCATATACCGGTGGTGATGCCGAAGAGGGCCGCGAAGAAGATCCCCCAGATGGCGAGTTCCAAGGTGGCCGGCAGGCGGGTGAAGAGCTCCTGGATCACGGGCTTCCCCGTGCGGGAAGATCTCCCAAAATCCAACCGTGCCACTTGTTTGAGGTAATTCCAGTATTGGATGTGGAGGGGTTTGTCCAAGCCCCATTCCTTGCGGCGCTCCTCAATAAGCTGGGGAGAGACGTTGCGCCCCCCGAGCATGGCCAACACGGGGTCCCCGGGCATCAGGCGCAGCATGAGGAAGACAGCAGTTAGGAGGATAAAGAGCATGGGGATAGTCAAAAGGACCCGTTGAACGATGTATTTCCCGATGCCCCCCATTGGACCTCCTGACGCGAAGATTAATAAATCAATCTGGATTTCTCAAGTTTCATCGTGCCTTTTTCCCTGTGCTAGCAAAAGACAGCGCGTCCAATGGGACGGCCCCACCTCTATCTCCGGCGGGGGTTCCGCAGCGCATTCCGTCTGGGCCCGGGGACATCGGGGATGAAAACGGCACCCTGGAGGCGGGTTCAGGGGATCGGGGACGTCGCCCGCGAGGATGAGCTTTTCCTTCCTGCTTCCCGGCGCCACGGAAAGCAGAGCCTCGGTATAGGGATGGAGGGGACAGGAAAGGACCACCTCGGTCTTTCCTTTCTCCACCGTGATGCCAAGATACATCACCGCCACCTCATCCGAGAGGAAGAAAGCGTCCGCCAGATCATGAGTGATGAAAAGATATGAAAGACCAAGCTCATCCTGCAGGTCCCGGAAAAGGTTCATGATCCCAGCTTTGATAGAAACATCCAGGTTGGAGACTGGCTCATCCAGAACCAAAAGCTCTGGCTTCAGGATCAATGCGGCGGCGATGGCCACCCGTTGCCTTTCCCCGCCTGAAAGCTCGTGGGGGTACTTTTCGAGAAAGTACTCCGGGGGCGAGAGACCCGCGAGCTCCAGGGCCTCCCCCACGCGATCGGGCCCTGCTCTATAACGATGGATGGCGAGGGGCTCCCCCACTATGGCCTTGACCTTCATCTTGGGGTTTAAGGATTCGTACGGGTCTTGGAACACTATCTGGGCGCGGCGGCGGAACTCCCGGAGCTCCCTTCCCTTCATTTTCAACACATCCTTCCCCCGAAAGAGGACTTCCCCCCTCACATGCTCCAGAAGCCCCAGCACCGCCAGTCCGGTAGAACTCTTTCCACATCCGGACTCCCCCACCAACGCCAGGGTTCCCCGCTCAGGCAGTGAGAAGGAAACGCGATCCACCGCCACCAGGAACCGGTGGCTGAAGAAGGCCGAAAGGCCCACCGCCACGGGGTAAAGTACGGTGAGTTCTCTTACCTCAAGAAGAGCCATTCCCCCTCCAATTCCAACAGGCCACCGTTCTCCCCCCTCCGGCGGGCTCCAACGGGGGCACTGCCTCTCGGCAAGTTTCCGCGGCCCGGTGACAGCGGGAAGCGAACCGACATCCCGGGGGAGGCGGGGCAAGCCTCGGTGGGGACCCGGGAATCGTCTCCAACCGTTGTGGCCTGACGCCGAGCCTGGTCACGGCCCCCAGGAGCTTTTGCGTATAGGGATGGAGTGGACGGCGAAAGAGTTCCCCTGTGGGCGCAACCTCCGCCACAAGCCCCGCGTACATGACTGCGATCCGGTCGCAAATCTCCGCCAAAAGCAGGAGATCGTGGGAGATGTAAATCAACGAGAGACCGTATTCCTCCCTCAACTCCTTGAGGAGCTCGATGATCTGGGCCTGGACCATTACGTCCAGGGCCGTGGTGGGCTCGTCGGCGATGAGCACGGTAGGGCGGCACGCGATGGCCATGGCGATCACCGCCCGCTGTCGCATCCCCCCTGAGAGCTGATGGGGGTAGTCCTTCAAGCGTTTCGGATCTATGCGAACCCGTGCAAGAAGCGATGCGGCCTCTTCCTGGGCCCGGCGGCGGGAGTAACCCAGGTGGACCATAAGGGGTTCGGAGATCTGGTAGCCGATGGTTTTGGTGGGGTTGAGGGCCGCTTGGGCGTTCTGGAAGACCATGGCGATCCTACGCCAACGCACCCGGGCCATCTCCTCTTCAGGAAGGGACAGGATCTCCGTTCCTTCGAGATATGCCTCCCCGTTTATCTCGGTGGTATAAGGAAGGATCCGCATGAGGGCCGAGGCCGCGGAGGTCTTCCCGCAGCCGGACTCCCCGGCGAGCCCGAGGATCTCGCCCGCGAAAAGCTCGAAGGAGATGCCCCCTACCGCCTCCACCACGGCGGTGGGGGTACGATAGGTAACCTTGAGGTCCCTAACCGAGAGGATCCCTTCCATCAGACCACCACCTGGCCCCGACGGAGCTTGGGGTTCAACGCTTCATCCAGGGTGTTGCTGATGAAGGAAAAGCCCAAAACCACCAGCATGATACATATGCCCGCCGGAAGGAAGTACCACCACGCCCCGATGGAAACCGCCCCGGTCTCGAAGGCGTAGCGGATGATGATCCCCCAACTGAACTTGGTGGGATCTCCCAGACCCAAAAAGCTCAGAAACGCTTCCGAGAGGATGGCGAGGGAAGTGACCAGGGTCATATTGGCAAAGACCAGGGGCAATACGTTGGGGAGGATGTGCCGGCGCATGATGTAAAAGGGACCGGCTCCCAAAGCCCGGGCCCGCAAGACGAAGACCCTTTCCTTGATAGACAGGGTCTGGGACCGGGTGATCCGGGCTGCCTGGGTCCACTGGACCAGCCCTATAGCGAGGATGATGTTCCCCAGCGACCTCCCCATAAGGGAAACGATCACGATGGCCAGGACGATGAAGGGCATGGAGAGGAAAGAATCGGTGACGCGCATCAACACCGCATCTGGAGCGCCGCCGAAGTAACCCGCGGTCACCCCCACCACCGTGCCCACCACCACCGCAATGGCCGCCGCCGAGAGGCCGATGATGAGGGTGATCCTGGTGCCGTGGATCACTTGGCTCAAGATGTCGCGGCCGAGCTCGTCCGTGCCCAAGAGATGCTTCCAAGAGGGGGGCGCCAGGATGTCCTCGATCTCGTCGGCGGTTTGCCACGGGTTATAGGGCGCAATATAGGGACCCACAACGGCCAGAAGCAAGAAGATCCCCACGATAACGAGCCCGGCCTTGCCGAACGGGGAGGTACGAAAGGCTTCCCTTATCTCCGCCATCGCCCTTCACCTGTACCTGATGCGGGGATCGAGAACGGTGTAAAGGATGTCAGCCAGGAAATTGGCGACGACGATGGAGAGGGAAAGAAAGATCAGTATCCCCTGCAACACCGGGTAGTCCCGCATGAGGATAGCCCGGTAGACGAGCTTGCCTATCCCCGGCCAGGAGAAGACCGTCTCGATGGTAATGAAACCGGCTACCAGCGTGGCCAAGTTCAACGCAATCAGTGTGGTGATGGGGAGCATAGCGTTGGGAACCACGTGGGCCCGCAGGATCCGGCCGGTTCGAAGTCCCTTCGCCTTGGCGGTCCTTGTGTACGGTTCGGTGAGCTCCTCCGCCAATTGGCTACGCATGATCATGAAGTACTGGCCGTGCATGATGAGGACCAAGGTGAGGGCCGGAAGGAACATGTGCTTGGCTAGGTCAGCAAGATACGCTCCCGGGGAACCGTGCTCGACGCCGGGGGTTATCATCCCTCCGGTGGAGAAAGCCCTTCCCAAGAGCATGATCAAGATCATCCCCAACCAGAAGGTAGGAATTGACCAGAACCCCAAAGATATCACCTGCAATGCGAAGTCCAAGGGACGGCCCCGTTTCCACGCCGCCAACACCCCCAGGAAAAGCCCCAGAAGTATGGAAACAAGGGTGGCGGGAACGAGGAGTATAAGGGTATTACCCATCCGCTCGAAAAGAAGCTCCAGCACAGGGGTCTTATACGCGAAGGAGACCCCCAGATTTCCTCGAAAGGTCTCCCGCACGAACAGACCGAATTGGACGATGAGGGGCTTGTCCAAACCAAAGAGACGTTCGTAGTGTTCGATTACTTCACGGGTTATGCCGGGGCCCCGGATGAGGATCCGAGCCGGGTCTCCCGGGATGACCCGGAAGAGGAAAAAGGTCACGGTGAGGATCAACACCACCGTAATCAGGGACTCTATGAGCCGCCGCAAGAGGTATCTCATATCCCCGTTTCACAACGCACTAAAAGGGGCCGGGCATGGATGCCCGGCCCCTTCCCTCTCCTCACTCCGCCGGCCGCACCGAGAGGAAGGTCATGCGGTTACAAAGCCCCACGAGGTCCTGTTGCACATATCCCGTCCACGCGAGCGAATACCCATCGAGCTTGTCGGGCCAGTACATGATGATGTAGGGAAGATCCCGGTGCACGAGTTCCTGTGCCCGGCGGATGATCTCCGCCCGCTTCTCCGGATCAAGGGTCTTTTTCTGCAGGAGATACAGGCCGGTGAACTCGGGGCTGTGGTAGTTGCTGTCGCTCCAACCGCCGATCTGATATGCCGAGAGCCACTCCAGGATGAAGGTGGGATCGGCACCGATGTTCCACCCCCAACCGAGGATATCGAAATCGGCGCGGTACCCGTCCTCACCCCAGATTTGGTCGTACATTTTAGCGCCCTCCATCACGGTGGGGCGCAATCTGATCCCGGCCTTTGCGGCGTCCTCCTTGATGATCTCGAACACCCGCAAGAGCACCGAGTATGAGGTCTCGATCCACACCTCGAAATCAAGCTTGAACGTCCCCGTCTTCACGATCCACTGATCGGCAGGGACCCTCTCTAAGTGCCCATCGGGGCCCACCACGTGCTTTCCGTCCTCGAGCTTAAGCGGCCGAATGGTATAGGTGATGGTCTTTTCGCGGATCCCATCGCCATCGCGATCCACCCATCCGTTCTCTTCCAAGATCTGAGCCGCCTTCTCGGGGTCGAACTCGTAGTACCGTAGCTCGGTGTTGAGGAAGGGAGGATACGGCCCCGCATTGGGTAGGATGGAGGGATTTTTCTGTGCATAGCCCAACCACACGAGCTTTATGATCTTATCCACGTCGATGCAGTGGGCCAACGCGCGGCGTACCTCAGGCTGAAGGATCGCCGGCCGGATGTTTTCGTTCCAATCAGCCAGATTGAAGATGACATCGTGTAGCCACTGGGACTTGGTGGCAGACACATCGTAACCCTTGGCCCTCTTTATCCTGGGGACCAAGGTCATAGCGGTAATCTCGAAGACAAGATCTACTTCACCCGCGAGCAAGGCCTCCACCGTGGCTGTCTCAGAGTCATAACGCTTGAAGATCAACCGATCTATATAGGGCTTTTTGCCCCAGTAACCGTCGTAGGCTTCCAAAATCACGTGCTGATCCTTCTTCCACTCCACAAGCTTGAAGGGGCCGAAACCTATTTCCGGCTTGTAATCGAGGATGTCCTGGAGGGTGATCTCCTCCACGGGAGGCATCAGGTGCGGCGGGAGGAAAACCAAGGGATCGTCGGCCAATAAAACCTTGGTAAGCCGCTCGGGCTGGGCGTACTTCATATGTAATCTGAACGAATATTCTCCGGTTTTCTCCACGGAATCGATGAACTCCAGATCAGCGCGGAGCATGGGGGGCATCGTCTTGAGGAGGGCCTTGAGGTTATAAACCACGTCATTGGCGGTGAGGGGCTTCCCGTCGTGCCAGGTCACCCCTTGGGCGATGGTGAGGTCCCAGGTGAGTAGATCATCTGAGATCTTTTCATCGACGATCAACAACGGTACTGGCTCGGATTTCTCGTTCAATTCGTAAAAGCTATCGAACATGAGATCGATGATGAAGCCCCCTTCCTCGGCCCAGTTGGTGGCGGGATTAAGGCTGGGGATCTCCGCTTCCCACCCCACCCGGAAGGTGAGGGGCTCGGCGGCCAACAGGGGCAACGCCCCCAAGGCCAACAACACCAGCAACCATCCGCTTCGTGACACAAAACCACCTCCCGGAAAGATGCTCACTTAGCTTATATACGAAAATTGCCCGCATGAGAAAAGCCCTCTTTTGAGGGCTTTTCTCATGCGCAACTCCGCGTCCCTCTTGTGACTTAAAGCGAAGCGGTGCTTACCAGCTTCCCCGCTAGGTAGTCCGCGTAAGCGGACATGTCGAAGTGGCCGTGCCCGGAGAGCCCGATCAAGATCACCTTTTCCTCGCCGGTCTCAGCACATTGCTTCGCCAGATCTATGGCCGCCCGCACCGCGTGGGCCGACTCGGGGGCGGGGATGATGCCCTCCGTCTGAGCGAAGAGGACCGCCCCCTCGAACACGTGCACCTGGTCCAGGGCCACCGCTTTTACCACTCCCTTCCTCACCAAATGGGTGACGATGGGAGCCATTCCATGGTACCGAAGGCCTCCGGCGTGGATGGGCGGAGGTACGAACTCGTGGCCCAAAGTGTGCATCTTGAGGAGAGGTGTCATTTCGGCGGTGTCCCCGTAGTCGTACCGTACTTCCCCTTTTGTTATGGTGGGACAGGCCACGGGTTCCGTGGCCACGAACTCCACCTTCCTTCCCCGGCTTTGGGCGTCACGGAAGAAAGGTAACATCAGTCCCCCGAAGTTGGATCCCCCTCCCACACAGCCCACCACCACATCGGGGTAATCCCCCGCCATCTCCATCTGCAAGAGCGCTTCTTCGCCCACGATGGTCTGATGTAATAGCACATGGTTAAGCACGCTCCCCAAGGAATATTTAGTGCCGGGATCGTTGAGGGCCGTTTCTATAGCCTCGGAGATGGCGATCCCCAGCGACCCGGTGGAGTCGGGTTCTTTCGCCAGGATCTTGCGGCCCGCCTCCGTGCGCTCAGAAGGGGAGGGGATCACCTCGGCCCCGTAAACCTCCATCATCACCCGACGGTACGGCTTCTGTTCGTAGGAGACCCGGACCATGTACACGGTACAAGCCAGGCCGAAGACGTGGCACGCGAAGGAGAGGGCGCTTCCCCACTGACCTGCCCCGGTCTCGGTGGTTAAGCGTTTCGTGCCCTCGACCTTGTGATAATAAGCCTGTGCTACGGCGGTGTTGGGCTTGTGGGAGCCAGTGGGGCTTGTCCCTTCGTACTTGTAGTAGATCCGCGCTGGGGTCTTGAGGGCCCGCTCCAGGTTCACCGCCCGGAAAAGCGGGGTGGGACGCCACAGTCGGTAAACCTCGAGGACCTCTTCCGGAATGTCGATGAAGCGATCGGTGGAAACCTCTTGGGCAACGCACTCCTCGGCGAAGAGGGCCTTCAAGGCCTCGGGCTCCAAAGGCTCCTTAGTTCGGGGATCCAAAGGCGGAGGAAGGGGCTCGCCCAAGTCAGCTAACACGTTATACCACCGCCGCGGAAGCTCCTCTTGAGGCAGGTTGAAGATTCGCTTCACGGTGACCTCCTTTCCTCAGGTGTTGTATTTTTGGATCAAGCGGTCAAATTCGGGCATCCCGAAGGGAAACCCAAAGGAGGCCACCAATACTTGAAGGGAGGATGAAAGAACTGAAACCTATTACCTACGCCAAAGAGGACCACCCGGATTCAGCATTTCACATCCCTCCTCGTGGAAGGGATTATAAGGCCGCGCGGAGGCCCTGTACAACAACCCTGTGGAAGCTCAACCGGAGATAAGGGGGAAAACATCGTTCCCATGAGGCATTAGGAGGAGAGAGAAATGGGGTCCCCAGGCCTCCCGGGCCAACCCCAGTGCCTCCTCCACCGTGGAGACGGGGGTGAGCCCCAGAGCCTGAACCTCATTCGGGGGGAGGGAAGAGAGCAGGAGGTGTCGAATTCCCCGGGCCCGGTCCCGCGCGAAGAAGAGCGCTTTGTGTCCCCCGATTTTGAAGCCTTCTTCGCGCATGATCTCCAGAATTCCCTTTAGATCCCGAGCACGTCTCTCCCAGTCAGCGAACACCGGATGCCCGATCCTCTCCCGGCACTCGGCCACGAGGAGGATAAGACCGCCGTCTTTTGCGGCCCGGGCGGCATTGAAGATGGCCTTGTGGGCCTGGTAGAGATTGATGTCCTTGGGATAGCCCCCAGGTGAAGTGATCACGAGGTCCGCTCGCTCCGAGATCTCTACCTGGAAGAGCCGATCCCAAAACCGAGCCCCGCTCCAGTGGGCAGCGAGGGGATCTCCGATGAAGAACCGGAGCGGCGTCCCGTCTCCGGAAAGCACCACATCCACGATGGCCCAAAGCTTGGCCATCGCCGCCGCTTCCCGCATCTCGCGGTGGATGGGATTCTCCTCGTATACACAGGCATATGCCTTGGGATCGATGATCTTTTCGTGGTTTTTCCGGATCGTTTCGGCTCCCGCTACTCCGGGCAGGATCATCTTCGGGCCCCCGGAATACCCGGCGAAGTAGTGCATGCCGATATGGCCAATGGAGATGATGCGGTCGGCCTCCAGAAGCAGCGGGTTAACTTCCACAGGGGTATTCGAGGAAGTGGTTCCAACTCGCACCAACTTTCCCTCAGCGTCGTGCACCTCGACCCGGAAAAGACCAGCGAATTCGCCCAGGATATCTTGGATCTCATCGGGACGGGGGGAACGATGGGGCCCGGTAGCGACCAACACGGTGACATCCTCGGGCGAGATTACCCGAGAAAACCTCGCCCAAACGGCTTGCAAGATCTCCGCCGTGGGGACCTTTCGGGTATGGTCGGGGACCGTAAAAAGGAGTCGCTCTCCCTTTCGCACGAGCCGTTCGAGGGGGGCGGGGAAACCGTATGGCGAAGCCCAGGCCTGGGCGAAGGCCGCCTCGAAATCTGCCCGGGAGAAGGAATTAGGCTCAACAACCCCTATGAGATTACGCTCCGGGACGGAGAAGGTAACTTTCCCGTCTCCATATCCCAGGGCAAATTCCATCTAGCTCAGCGATCCCGCGGGGGAGTGCCCTGCACCAGGGTGAGCTTCAAAGTCAGATCTCCAAGCGAAAGCTCGAAGGATATGTAGCCACCGAGGAATTGCAGGTCCCCAAGGGAGAAAGTCCCGGGATCGAGGAGCTCAAGCTCCGCACCCTCAGGGACACGGAACGCGGCGCCCGCGGAGATCCCCAGCGCTCCGAAGGAAGCCTCCAGGGAGAGCTCCTGGCCCAACAAGGATGCCCCCTGCCAGGTAAACGACGTGGTGAGCTTCCAATCAGCAAAGCCGAACTGCAGGGTGAGGTCAGTCAAGGGCACGATCTCTTCGCCGATGGCGATGGTGGTGCTCCAAGTTCCCGAAAGATCTGTGGCCAATCCCGCAAAACCGAGCAACAAAACCGCCACAACCGCTACGTTCCGGCCCATCCAAACCTCCTTAGTGACTCCCCCAACATCATATCCCGAGCGGTGTCCTAAGGGAAGTGTTATGCTTTTGACACGATACGGCCATTTCCCAGGCTGGGGGCGATCTAAACCATTGCTCCTTAATTCGGGCTAAAGCGCCTCTTCCCATGAAGTCGGTACGCCGAGAAGCCGATCCAGGGTAAACACCCACTCGGTTCCGAATTCCTCCCCCAAGGTCACCAGGGTGGCATCTGCAAAGTCCACGGGCACGTCCCGGTACTTTTCCATTAACGCCGCCACCCGGCGTAGACCCTTCCTGGAAGAAGGGATCAGCACAAACGCCCCACGCAAGAAGAACTCCAGACACACCCGTTGGTTATCCCAGCTTGGGCCCACAAGGTGGAGCGTCTCCGTCGCCACCGCCTCCGTGATTACGATCGCACCATCCCACTTCTCCAAGACCGCAACGCAGTCGGCGTGTCGGAGGACACCGAGATCAACAAGGGCAACGAAGGCACCGATGTCAAACAAAAGTTCCCGCGCCACGGCGCAGCCGCTTTTGAGGTATTACCTGTGCCGTTCCCCTAAATCGGGAATCCCCGTTTCTATCCGCCCGAGGAGGATTGCGGGCCGCTCGATGGGTCGCTCAGCGTGCTCAGCCTCCAGGAACTGTTCCAACACCATCCCTACGATCTCGGATCGCTTACGTCCAAGCCGCCGGGTGGCTTTCTCCAATTCTTCCGCCAACGCCACCGGTAGCCGCACCGTCAGTTGCCGCACCATAACCACCTTCAGGCTTACACAAGTTAAAAGACTTTTGGTTTCTCGATAGCCAGATATGTGCTGGTTTCAAGAGCCCGGGACTGTACGAACCACGCCCGTCAAAGTTCGTCCACGTCTGGCACGGTGCCGTCGGCGAGACGGTGAAGCTGCTCACCGGCGTTGGGAACTACCAGGATCCCCTCGTCCTCGCGGCCCACGTATTCCTCGGGATCCAAAGTCCTCGGGTCCCGGTAACCGAGGTTTATCTGCTGGCAGATTTCCTCCGGAATCCCGGTAGCAAGAAAAACCTCGATCCGCGGACGCTCCACCCCGCCTCGATAGGTCCCGATCCCCTTCACGTGGGTGGAGTGCGCCAGCACCGCCCAAGGGTACTTCTCAAACTTTTTCCACTGGGCCAGGAAATAGTCCCGCACGTGGTAGCCCACCTGGAGAAGCCATCTCCCGTGGGTAGGGGAGATCTCCCGGATGTGGGGAGCGTAGATGATGAGCGTCCCACCGTCCGCCACCACCGGCTCCAGCTTGTACATGCACTTCCCCGCGGTCCAGAGCTCCCGGTACATTGCGGGGGCCACCGAGATCACCAGGTCAAACGGCTTCTCTACCCAGACGATGTTCACCTCAGCCGAGAGGTCCGCCGCCTTTTCCCAGGCTTCCACCACCTCGCCGAGGAAGGTCCCTACCAGGTCATGCCCCTTTAGCACGAGGGAGAGGCCCAGCCTCGGGGTGGAAACCAACGCCGCCGCCCGCTCCACCATCTCCCGTACCGGGGTCCACTTGTGGCCGTTGATCTTGGGGTTGGTAATCAGGGCCCCTAGCCAGTGGGAAACGTGCACCATCTGGGGCCCCGATATCCCCGGGAAGAAGTACTTGTGCCCGCCCGAAAAGCCGATTACCTCGTGGGGAAAAACTGGATTCACGATGAGGAGCCGGTCGTACTCCAAGACCATGCGGTTTATCTCCACAGGGACCTCCAGCGAAAGGAGCCCCCGCGAGATCTCCTCCATTTCGTCCCGGGTGATCTTTCCTATACGAACGAGGGCCGAGGGATCGTCCCAAGAATGTTGGCGGATCTGAACCTCGGGGTGATCGCGCCGGGCGGGGCCGAAGTGGCGGTCGAGCTGCTCCTCCGTCATCGGGGGATGGGTCCCCAAGGCTACCAAAAACGCCAGCTCCCGCACCCGCGGCGCAAATCCTTCCACCAACGCTTCGAAGATGACGGGCATGGGGAGGGTACGGGTGTCGTCGGGGACGATCACCAGCCACCTCTCCCCGGTTCTCCCGATACTAAGGAATGCTTCGAGCAGTCGCTCCTTGAGCTCTCCTTCCGAGATCGGCCTTCCCGGCGCGAGGGAAAGGATCATGCTACCGCCTCCCAATCGGTGTGGAAGGTACCTTCCTTGTCGACCCGCTGATAGGTGTGGGCGCCGAAGAAGTCCCTTTGGGCCTGGATCAGGTTCGCCGGGAGCCGCTCACACCTATATGCGTCCACGAACGTAAGGGCCGAGTCCATGGCAGGGGTGGGGATCCCGTGCTGGTGGGCAAGGCATGTCACCCAGCGAAGGTCCTCGTGGTATTTTTCCCACGCGGATTTGAAGGGTTCTGCCAGGAAAAGCAGGGGAAGATCGGGTTGCTCCAGGAGGGCTTTGCGGATGGGAACTAACAGCTTTGAGCGGATGATACATCCCGCCATCCACACCCGGGCCGCCTCGGCGAGATCCAGGCCGTAGCCCCGCTCGGCCGAAGCGTCCCGGAGTTGCCTGAGCCCTTGGGCATAAGCGGCGACCACGGAGAGGTAAACCGCTCCGAAAAGCCTCCCGGTGAACTCTGCGCGGTCAACGCTCAGGGAAGGCTCGGGACCGGTGAGAACTCGGCTCGCCGCGCGCCGCTCTTCTTTGAACGCGGAGATGATCCGGGCGAAGACGGCCATGGCGATGGTGGGGGCAGGGGTCCCGAGGTCCAAGGCCGATTGGGTCGACCATTTCCCGGTCCCCTTCTGTTTCGCGGTGTCGAGGATAAGTTCCACCAGGGGCTTTCCGATCTCGGGATCTCTGTAGCGCAGGATCCGCTCGGTGATCTCGAACAGATACCCCCCGAGCTCCCGCCGGTTCCAATCCGAAAAAACCTCGGCCATTTCGTCTGGGGCCATCCCCAGGCCCCGCTTCATGAGATCATACGCCTCGGCAATGGTCTCCATGATGGCGTACTCGATCCCGTTGTGGACCATCTTCACGTAGTGGCCCGCCGAACCCGGCCCGAAATAACCACAACACGGTCCCTCGGGGCCTTGAGCGGCAATCCGCTCGAAGATCTCCCGGACGAGCTCATACCCCTCTTTGTGCCCCCCGGCCATGATAGAAGGCCCGTGTAGCGCCCCGTACTCGCCGCCGGAGATCCCGGTCCCAAGGTAGAGAAGGCCCCGCTCCTCGGCCTCCTTCACCCGGCGTTCGGTGTCGGCGTAATGGGAGTTACCTCCATCGATCACCAGATCCCCTCGCTCCAAAAGAGGGAAAAGGCCCTCCAGCATCTCGTCCACCGGGGCCCCGGCCTTTACCATGAGGAGGATCTTCCGGGGCTTTTCGAGGGCATCCACGAACTCCTCAAGGGAATACGTGGGGATGATCCTCTTCCCTTGGGCCTTACTTTCCACGAACTCTTTAGTGCGCGCGGCGGTGCGGTTGAAGACCGCAACGGTGTAACCTTTGCTTTCGATGTTCAGGGCCAAGTTCTGGCCCATCACCGCCATCCCGATGACCCCTATATCCGCCTTCATCCGCCTTCACCCCCCGTCTCCCACGGCGGCCGCTCGGGAAGCGCCGCCTCGAATTTTTCTATGAGCTCCCGTTCATAGTCGCCCGCATACGTGCCGCTAAAGAAGCGCTCCAGGGCCTCGTCGTTGAACCGTTCCCAGGATTCCTCCTCTTCCCCGGGGATCACGGGGTAAAAGAGCACGCCGTTGTCCTTCGCCGCCTTTAGGTCCCCCGGTGCATCGCCGATCATGAGGACCCTGTCTTTGGGATAGTACTTGGATGTGGCGGCGATGTGTTGGGATTTCGTGCCCATCTCCTGTCCACAGATGAGATCCGCGTAGTCGTATATGCCGTGCTCCTTCCACTCCCGCTCAATAGCCTCGATGGGGGTCTGGGAGACCACCACGATATCGGCGCGACCCCGGATCCGCTCCAGGGCCTTCCGAGCCCCGGCGAAGGGGGGGATCCCCTTCACGATCTCTTTTATGGCCCAGTTAACCCGCTCGGACCACTCGAGCACAAGCTCGAACTCCTTCCTGGCTTCCTCCGAAGGGGCGTTCTTTATGGCCTCCCGGAGGCCGTCGTTGGAGAGGACGCTATTAGGGTCGTCCACCCAGGCGAAGTAGTGGGGGAACTGCGGGACTTTGAAACCGCGCCGTTTCACCAGGGGGTGTTTGGGAAGGAGTTCCGTGAGGATGCGCTTGATGGTGATGTGGCGGTTTGCACCGCGGGTCTTGGAGAAAAGGTCGGCGAATTCCTTGCATTCCCGGGCCGCCTGGGCCACCGGCTGAAGCCCGAAATAGGCGATCATCCACGGGGTGAAACACTCCCTCTGCTTTATCCCCATGTTGTCGAAGACGCACCCATCGGTGTCGATGCACACCAAGTAATCCCTCTTGGGCCGGAAGCCCTCGAGCCTTCCGCGGTAGTCCATACTCCCCTCCTTAGCTTCCGTGACGCGCGATGCGTAACGCGTGACGGGTTCTTTGTACTATTCTCCACACGTCACGCGTCACCCCCTCCAGGCTGCGGGGACGTAATCGGGAAGCTTTTTCGGCGCGAAGACCATCTTCAGGCGCGCAAACCTGAGCCTCCCCCCCACCACGGGCACCGAAACCTGATCCTCCCCCAAGAGGGGCCGCGCGTAGCGGACGAAGTCGTCGGTGACATCGGTCTTGGTCTCGGAGATCCAGCGCTCGGGGAAGGGCCTGTCTTTGCCGGCTACCTCGACGAGGGGGATCTTTCCGTATTCGGCGCGGTAGGGCCTATCGGAGGCCCGGCGAATGGTGACCATGTGCCCCGATTCCCCGGCGGCGGCGAGCTCCACCGCCCTCACCCCCACAGCGTAAGCCTCGTCCAGGTCCACTGGGGAGGCGTAGAGGATGGCGTCGCGCTGCTCAGTCCCGGGGACCTGTCCCCGGGCGAGACCCCGCGCCGGCAAGCCCACGTCGTTCAAGTGGTTCACCAGGTTTTGGGCCACCGTGGCGCGAGAAGACGAAAAAGCGGCGTGGCCGAAGGCATCCCGCCGCTCTCCCAGCTCCCCAAGCTTCAGGCCCTCCGAGACTACCACCAGCGCCCGGCCGAATGTCCGCACCGTGTCGGCGATGGAATCGATTATCTCTTCCAAGGAAAGTCCACATTCGGCGAGGAAAATCAAGAGAGGAAATTCCCGTTCCGGGTCGGCGAGCCTGGCGGCGGCGGGGACGAACCCCACCCGCCTCCCCATGGCCTGGACCACCAACACCGGGTCCGCCGGGGATGAGCCCCGGTTCTCTTCTTCCAGGCACTGGACCGTCCACGCCCAATAGCGGGCCACCGAGCCGTACCCCGGGGTGTGGTCTACAAGTTCCAGTTCGGGATCCCCGAGGTCGTTGTCGATGGTCTTGGGGACCCCCACCACGGTGAGCTCGTACCCCACCTTCTCCGCGGCCTCGGCTATCTTCTGGCAGACAAGCTGCGTATCGTTTCCCCCGATCCCGAAGAAGTACCCCACATCGTGGGCCCTGAAGACCTCGATGATCCGCTCGAGGTCTTCTTCGTGCTCGAGCTTGTAGCGGGCAGTGCCGATGGCCCCGGCGGCGGGGGTGGTGCGGAGGAGGGAAATTTCCTCTTCAGGCTGTACGGAGAGATCGAGGAGCTCCTCCCGGAGGATCCCCAATACCCCGTGCCACGCGCCGTAGGCGGTCCCGAACTTGCCCGGATAGGCCCGGATCGCTTCCAGGATCCCTCGGAGGGAGTTGTTGATCACTGGGGTCGGCCCTCCCCCCATGGCGACCACTACGTTTTTGAGTACCCCCATCTCGCCTCCCGTCGTCAGTGGTTATGTCTCTCTGTGCAAACCTTTTCATTATACTGGTTCCCAATACCACTTGACAGAAATTATCCACTTAGGCAACGGAGTAGCAGAGAAGCCACCATCGACCCATCGACAGGGTATAACCACGTCCATCTCGTTGGATTCCAAAACCTTCCAATGGGAGCATGTTCGATGACACTTTTTCCCACGCTCGGTGAGGTTCACTCGTTCGTCCGTAAGGAGGTACCGTTGCTCCGTAAAAAAAAGCTCGGGGTAAAGAGCATATAATCCCCGGCCAGTATTCCTGGACTATGTGCACCGCCAGCCACTGGGCGAAGTTGGCCACTGCCGCCTTGGTCGAAAAGACCGAGCCCCATCCCTTAAGCCCAGTATTTAAGGCTAAGTGCCCTTCCATCTTCCCCGGGTGATCATCCCCCGTTCTTTTGAGGAGCATCTTCCCGAAATTCTTTTCCCTTAACTCAAGTGCGAAAAGAAAAGCTCTTTGGGACGGTGGTAACTCAAGTGCTCCGCGAGTTTCAGGGCCACCGAAGAGGGCATCCTTCCCTGCTCCACCATTTTCCCTAAGGTATCAGCGAGCACTCGTCGAAAGATAATTGTGCGGGATTCGTAGGAGAGAATCTTACGGGAGTCGGTCACCATTCCCGCAAAAAGAGAAAGGAGATCCACGTTCGCGATTAGTTCCAAATACTCACGCATGTGATAGGGATTATCCATAAACCACCACGGGGCTCCCAAGTAGACCCCGGGGAATGCCCTAACAAGAACGGTAGCGGTATAGGCGTGGGCAGGATGAAGCACGTATAGGACCACAGTGAGGCGCCCATCGAAACGATTGAGGAAATCGGAGATCCCTTGAACAAGCGGAAGATCGTGGTCGGTTACGTCGCCCCCGGAATCCCTCCCCAAGGTAAAGAAAAGGGCATCTCGATAGTCGCGCACCGCCCCGATGTGAAGCTGCATTACCCACCCCGCCGCCGCATCAAGTTCCGCGAAGAAATGCATAAGGTAAGAACGGAGGTCAACGATGTCCTGGGGTGAAATTTCCTTGCCGGCCACAGCTCGGGCATAGGCCCGAGAAGCCCGTGCATCCGAAACTAAGTGTAGATCCGCTTCTTGAAGGGCATGATCACTGATGCGACATCCATGGCGACCGAACTCATCGTGATCTCGTTCCAGGGCATCCAGGAGACCCCGCAGACTTGATACATCGATCCCATATTTCTCGCCCAATTGTTGTACAGTCTCTTTCCACCCACCTGCACCCACCCTCAGGAGCGCGTCCGGCCGCCACGTGGGGACAACTTTTGCCCCCGAAAACTCCTCCGCCAAACGGTGGTGAGGGCGAAGATCCGCGCCCACGGGATCAGTGGTGGCCAAGATCTCCACTTTCATATCTCGGAGAAGCTGCCGGGGATGCATTTCGGGTCGAGAAAGCTTTTCCTTAGTTCGGTTCCATATAGCCTCCGCGGTATCGGGTCCTAATAACTCCTCGATCCCGAATCGTCGGGAAAGATCCAAATGGATCCAATCGTATACGGGGTTTCCCGCGCAGAGGGGAAAAATCTCGGCTAGGACAAACCATTTTTCTCGGTTAGAGGCGTTTCCGGTGATCCGTTCCTCGGGGACGCCCAACCGTCGCATAAGTTCCCATACATAGTGGTCCGTAGCCCCCTCCGCCTCCCAAATATCGCTCCAGCCCCGATTCTCCGCGATCTGGTAAGCCTCCACATGACTGTGAGCATCTACAATAGGGAGATCGGCGATGTGCGCGTAGATTTCTAGTCCAGTTGACGTACTCAAAAGATAATCATCCCTGAATATCACTTCGCCCTCCTCAATCCTTAGCCCTTGAGCATCCCCTCGCTTAGCCCTTTGATGAAGAAGTTACGGAAGGCCAGAAAGAGGATAAACACCGGCACGATGGTTAGAACCACCATGGCACCGATCCGCCCGTAAACCAGCGTCTGTAGTTCGTCACGAAGCCATACGATACCTACCGGTAAGGTCTGCCACTGGTTTTTCGTCATCAACGTGCTGGCGAACATGTATTCCTGCCACGCAAACACAAAGGTGATGATGGTGGTGGCTGCCAAGGCCGGCTTGGTTATGGGAAGCATTACCCTGAACCACAACTGGAATTCGTTACAGCCATCGATGATAGCCGCGTCGCGGATATCAAGAGGGATGGTGGAAAAGGCGCCCCTCATAATGAGGAGGCCCCACGGGAGGTTCAGCGCCACATACGGCAGTATCAAGCCCAGCCAGTTATTTTGTAGCCCCAGCTTGTCCTCCATCATATAGATGGGGATAAGGTACATGATGTAAGGGATGGTGAGAACCAGGATTACCCCCGTAAAAAGCAGATCTTGTCCACGAAAACGCCGCACCCCGAAGGCGTATCCGCCCATGGCGCTGGCGATCAAAACCAAAACCACGGTAGAGAACGTGACCACGATGCTGTTCAGGAAATAGCGGCCGAAACCGCTCATCTGTGTCAGAACGTAAACGTAGTTCTCCAATGTCACTTTACGGGGAAGAATAGTGGGAGGGTAACGGTAGATGTCCCAGGTGGGACGAAGCGATGTGTTAAGCATCCACAGAAGCGGCGATATATAGAGAGCCGCGAGAAACGTAACCAGAACCAGGAGCGTGAGGCGCTTCTTCCGCCAAAAGTTGAATAACGTCCGCATCACGCCCTCCTCGCCGTCTCCGGGCGGAATATCCTGTTGAGGACCCAAGAGAGAACCAAGATGATCGTCGCGGTTATGTAGGCGACCTGGGAAGCCCTCCCCATGTCTAGTCGCTCAAACGCCAGCTTCCACGAGTAGAGGTACAACGTCAGTGTGGAGGTTCCCGGCCCCCCTTCCGTAACCACCGCGGGGAGTTCGAAGGTCTTGATGGAATTGATCAGAATCCAGATCCCCCCGATAAGCAGATACGGCTTCAGGTTAGGAAGGACAACCTTGAAGATCTCCTGGAGAAAGTTGGCTCCATCGACCTTGGCGGCCTCACGTAGCTCCTTGGGGATCGCCTGCAGCCCAGCGAGGAAGATAATTAAAGTGAAGCCGATCATCTTCCAAGAACGGGCGATGGCGAGACAGTAAATGGCAGTGTAGGGATTGCCGAACCAATCGATGTTCCAATTCTTAATCCCCATCCAACGCAGGATGTGGTCGAAGATCCCGATGTCGGGAGCCAAAACCCACGCAAATATGATCCCCACCAGCGAAAGAGGAATGATCATGGGAAGATAGAAAAGCACCTGGAAAAAGCGAGTTCCGAAAACGAGCTCGTTTATAAGGATCGCTAGGCCCAGAGAGAAGGTGAACGTAGCGATAAAGTATGGAATGGCAAATTTCACCTGATTGAGGAGCGCGTCGTGGAAGAAAACATCATGAAATAGGGTGTAGATGTAACCACGAAAACCGATGAACTTTGGAGCGGGATCCCGGGCGTAATTGTACTCGGTCAAGCTGAGGTACGCGGAGTACCCTATAGGGAAAGCGATGAATACGAACACGAAGAAAATAGTGGGAAGAAGGAAAATAAAGATATTAAGCCGGTCTCGGATGTATCGTTTCCTTCTTTGGCTGATCACGGCCTCCCTGTTTCGAAAAAGAAAGGGCGGCGGGCACCACTGGATGCCCACCGCCCGCCTCCGCATCAGTGCGCCCGTAGATCCGTGAAGTCCAGGTCCGCCGACTCCTCCGCGATTTTGGCCAGTGCCTCGTCCACGCTGATCCGGCCGAAAGCGGCGTCGGGGAGGTACTTCACCAGGATATCCAAGTATTCCTCGAGATCGGCGAAGAGCGGGATAGGCTGGGAGTTATCGGCGATGGCCAGGATGGTGGGCATCTGGTCCTGGAACCAGGTAATACCCTCTCCGTAGTACTCCTTCAGCACCGGAAGCTTGCCGTAATGGTTGAAGCTCCACTGCTGGAAGTACTTGGAGAAGATCTGCTCGCGGATAAAGGCCTTGGCCAGTTCCTTATTGGGGGATACTTTGGGGATCCAAACCGAGTGCGTCCAGATGATGGAGCCGTTTACATCCGCACCGGGCCAGCCGATGTAGGCGATGTCGCCCTCGTTGCCGGTCACACTCACCAGCTCCATGATATGGCCTTGGGCGGCATAGAAGGAGCCGACCGCGCCAGTTTTCCATTTGGCATACCCATCCTGATCGGTAATGGTCCATTTGCCGATCCCCTCTTTGTACATCTTCTGAACGTAGCTAAGCCACTTGTGAGCGGCTTCGCTGGTGACGTCGAAACCCTTGCCGTCGGGGGCTAGGAAGGTTCCCGTCATGGCCTTGATGGGACCGCAATAGTTGTACTGCATAAACTCCCGGTCCCAAATCTGTACGTGGGCCCCGAGGGGAGCGGCGGCCTTCAGCTTGTTGAACCATCCGAAGAACTCCTCTTCATCCCAGCTAGGTATGGGAATCGGCTTGTTGTTCTCCTCATCCCAAAGGCCCGCGTCCTTCATGATGCGGGTATTGACACCAATGATAGCCACCTCACCCATGAAGGGGAGTACTGGGTAATAAGCGCCTTTGCCGTCAGGCGTCTTGTAATAGCCGGCGGCGAGGAAACCGCCCACAAACTTGTCCGGGGCCATGTGGCCGGTGAGCAGGTCATCCAGGGGCTCCAGCCAACCGCCCACAATCACCGGGGCGAGCATGGAACCCGAGCCCCCGACGAACACGTCGAAGGGCGTGTCGCCGGCCTTCCACGCCGTGATGTAGGTGGGAGCGCTCCACTTGCTGGCCCGGGTGAGTTCCACCTTCACGCCCGGATGGTCAGCTTCAAACCGCTTAGCCACCTCTTCCAGGGGGAACTTCTTGAAAATCCATGGCGGAGCATAGACCCGCAAGACCTCTTTAGGAAACGCGATAAACGCCACCGCCAACGCCAGAAGCACCGCCAAACCGAACGAGATTCTCCGCATCTGCACCTCCTACATCGCACCGATTTTTGAAGCGAGTTGCGCGATCACTATCTGTTTATCACCTCCCTTCCATAAGGATCGCTCGACCTTCTCGGGCCGAGGCATAAGCGGCGAGGGCGAGCCGCAACGTCTCGCGGGCATCCTCGCCGGTAACTGCCAAATCCCTGTCCTCGCGCACGGCCCAAACAAAATCCTCGATCTGACGGCGATGGGGTTCTAATTTCAGCTCAGTGGGACTGGGAGAACGCTCGAAAGCCGTTTTGCGTCCCACACCAGGGAGAGGACCGAGGCCCCCGGGATATCGAGGCGGACCAGCTCGTTCTCCTCGAGCACCAACGTCCCCGCAGTGGTATGTACTTCTAGACACATGGAATAACCGGACCAGAAGGCCGTGCTCGCCCTCCAACACGGCGATGACGCCCGAAAGAAATTCGATCGCCATCACCAGCGTATCCTCCACTTCTATATCATGCCGGAGGCTGCCGGCCACGGCAACCACTCGCTTGGGCTCCCCCCTATCCAGTGCAGGAGATCCAGCGTGTAGATGGCCTGGGTCATCAGGGCCCCACCGCCCTCCGTGGCCCAGCGCTCGTGCCAGCGGGTGTAATATCCCGGGTTTCGGTACCATTTAACGTACCCCCGAGAGGCAGAGTAGACTCCCCAAGCGCCCGGATCTCAGGGAGGCCACGAGGGTTTTGACATCGTCCTCGAAGCGTGATCGAAAGACCACGCCTAACTTGACCAACCGTCCCCGGGCCTCCTGGATCAGGAGGTCCGCTTCTTCTATGGAAGTGGTCAGCGGTTTTTTCCCAACACGTGCTTTCCCGCTTCCACCGCAGGGAGGACGATTTCCGTTACATGATGCGGCGTACAGACGATCACCGCGTCCACCGCTTCCAAGAAGCGATCCAACGCGGTGTAGCACGGAATCCGAAACTCGTCCGCGAACGCCGCGACGTTTGCCTCGCGGTGTCCATACACGGCGGCCAGGGATGCTCCCGGTACGCCCCTGAGAGCCCCGGGCGTGGACGCGGGCCACGCCGCCAGGTCCCGCGATCCCTACTCTTAGGGCGTCCCCTTCCCTTAAACTTGGTCTTTCGTATACAATCCTTCCTCCCACCACGGTGAGTTTCACGTCGAAATCCCGACTGAAGACCACGACATCCGCCCGATACCCGAGGGCCAGTACGCCCCGATTGCAGAGACCTCTGATCGCCGCCGGGGTCGCGCTGGCCATCCGTACCGCCTCTGCAAGGCCTATCCCCACGTTTCGAACTAGGTTTTCCACGAGCTCTATCATCAGCGCCACGCTTCCCGCAAAGACATCTCTGAAAGCGCGCGCCGGGTCAACCCCCTGTCCATCCCCTCGATCACGTCCGCATAACCTCAGGCCCGTTCCGGTGGGACACATCTCTCCGCCGTCCCCGCGGCATAAGGTTTTCCCCAGGGCGTCTCGCAATCACTTCCCGGG
>ENA-OSAF01000006-OSAF01000006.1-marine-sediment-metagenome-genome-assembly--contig:-NODE-6-length-149217-cov-81.289551_pt1 | contig 149217 bp, 151 predicted proteins | sample MGYA00237872_ERZ529318 | MGnify/ENA primary metagenome ERZ529318 (study PRJEB26369, sample SAMN03142813) | marine sediment metagenome | biome: marine; feature: borehole; material: sediment... | reverse complement strand
GGACGGCGCTACTTCAGCCTGGCCTCCATGGCCGCCCTCTACGGGACACAAAATGAGCAGGGAACCCCCGTAGAGGCAGTGGAGGAGGTGCTGACCGGGTAGCTTGAGTCCCAGAGGGAACCCTTTTACACCACTTGACGGGACGTGATCTCGCGTTTTTACATCGGGATTTTTGGCGAGTTAGAGTTCTGGCACACCATAACCACCACCCCCGGGGGTGCGGATGGAGATGATCCCGTCCGGTGGTACTTCCACCGTTCCCTTGGCGGGGATGCGGCGCTCCTCTCTGTCGATGATCAGGTAGTCCTCGCCCGGGGCGCCGGGCTCACCACCTTCGAGGCCCCACGGTCCCCGCGCCCGCCGGTCCGCGAGCAGCGAGACCACCGCCCGGTGGCCCAGGACCCGGATGTCCCGCCGGATCCCCATCCCGCCACGGTATCTGCCCTTACCCCCTGAACCACCCCGCAGTTCGTACCGCTCCACCCGCAGGGGATAGGCCAGCTCCAGGGCCTCCACCGGGGTGTTCAGGGTGTTGGTCATGTGGGTGTGGACGCCGTCGAGCCCGTCCCGATCCGGTCGAGCGCCCATGCCGCCGCCGATGGTCTCGTAGAAGGTGTAGGGCTCCCCGGTCTCCGGGTTTATCCCCCCGATGGTCAGGTTGTTCATCGTCCCCTGGCTCGCCGCCGGGACCCGCCCCGGGAGGGCCCGCGCCAGCGCCCCCAACACTACATCCACGATCCGCTGCGATAGCTCCAGGTTCCCCCCTCCCACCGGGGCCGGAGGCACGGCGTTCACCACTGTCCCCTCCGGGGCCACGATCCTTATCGGCCGCCATGCCCCGGCGTTCGGGGGGAGTTCCGGATCCAGCACCGCCTTCAGGGCGTAGAAGGACGCCGAAGCGGTCACCGCCAGGGGCGCGTTCACCGGGGATTCCACCTGCGGCGAGCTCCCCGAGAAGTCGAGGATGATCTCCTCGTCACGGACCTCCAGCCTCACCCGCACCTTTATCCCCTCGTCGAGACAATCCTCGAACTCGTAGGCCCCGTCGGGGACGGTCCCGATGGCGGCCCGCATCCTCCGCTCCGCCTGGGCCAGGAGCTCCCGGGCGATGGCGGAAAGTTTTTCTGCTCCCACCCGCTCCGCCAGTTCTGAAAGACGTCGGATCCCGGTCTCGATGGCGGCTCGCTGGGCCCGGAGGTCCCCCTCCCTCTCCCAGGGGGTGCGCACATTGGCGAGGATCAATTCCAAAAGATTCCGGTCTAGGGTCCCCTCCCGCCAGAGCTTCACCGGAGGGATGCGCAGGCCTTCCTGGTAGATCTCCCTCGCCTGGGCGGGGAGGCTCCCGGGGGTCCCGCCGCCCACGTCTGCGTGATGGGCCCGCACGGCCACGAACCCGACGAGTTCTCCTTTATGGAACGACGGGGCCACGAAGGTGATGTCGGGGAGGTGAGCCCCGCCGCGGAAAGGGTCGTTGAGGACCACGATATCCCCCGGGGCCCAGTCCGGGGAGGCATCCAGGGCCGCCCGCACCGAGAAGGGCATCGCCCCGAGGTGCACCGGGATATTTTCTGCCTGGGCTACAAGATCTCCTTCCGGACTAAAGAGCGCTGAAGAACAGTCGCGGCGTTCCTTGATGTTGGGGGAGTAGGCGGTGCGGATGAGGGCCGCGGACATCTCCTCCGCGATTCCCGCAAGGGCGTTTCCCACGACGGCCACCGTTATCGGGTCCATCCTAGACCTCCAGGATCAGGTCCCCATATGCGTCCACGTGGGCGCGGCTCCCCGGGGGAACGAGGCAGGTGGATTCCACCCCCTCTATCACCGCCGGGCCGGGGAACTCCGCCCCGGCCGGAAGCCGCTCGCGCGCGTAGATCGGGGCCTCGACCCATCCGTCCCCGAAGTAGACGCGCCGCCGCTCGATCAGGGCCCCCTCCAGGCTCCCGCCCCCCGGGACCACGGGAAGCTCGGGCGCCTCGGTCTCCCCCACGGCGAGGAGGCGCAGGTTCACGAGCTCCACCGGTTCCCCGGGGACGGCGTAACCGTAACGCCGCTCGTGCTCTCGGTGGAACCTTTCCGCCAGCTCCCGCAGGTCCTCTTCAGTAAGGGGGCGGTCCGGGAGGGGTAGGGTGATCTCGTAGGCCTGGCCCCGGTAGCGCAGGTCCGCCGCCGGACGATAACTCCTCGCCCCTTCCGGAACCCCTTCGGCGGCCAGAATTTTCTCCGCCTCTTGGCGAAAGCTGTCAAGGATCTCGTTCATTCGGTCTGGGGAGAGCTCCTCCAGCGGCGCCACCAGCGAGCGCACGAAGGTGTGCCGTAGGTCGGCCGAGATTAGGCCCAGGGCCGAGAGGACCCCCGCACAGGTGGGGACCAACACCCGGGGAATCCCCAATCTGCGGGCCAGATTCGCCCCGTGCAGGGGGCCGGCCCCGCCGAAGGCCACCAGGGTGAACCCCCGGGGGTCGTGGCCCCGCTCCACCGAGATCACCCGGATGGCCCGCTCCATAGTGGCCTCCACCACCTCCAGGATCCCCCACGCCGCCACCTCAAGGGGAAGGCTTAAGGCGCGGGCGATCTCCCCCACCGCTCTCCCCGCGAGCTCCGACGAAAGGGGCGGAAGTCCCCCCAGGGGCCGATCTCCCGGGAGGTGCCCGAGGAGGAGGTGAGCATCGGTGACGGTGGGTTCCGTTCCTCCGCGGCCGTAGCAGGCCGGGCCTGGCACCGCCCTGGCGCTCCGGGGCCCCACCCTGAGCCCCCCTCCGGGCTCGAGCCAGGCGATGGAACCTCCCCCCGCGCCCACGGTGTGTACGTCCACCGTGGGGAGCCGGATCGGCCGGACCGCGATCTCCCGCTCCGGGGTCAGCGTGATCTCCCCGTCCCGGATCAAGGACACGTCGGCGGAGGTACCGCCCATGTCCAGCGTGATGAGGTCGGCAAACCCCGCGGCGAGGCCCACGCGCCGCGCCCCGATGACGCCGCCCGCGGGGCCCGAGAGGAGCAGGGCCGCGGCCATCCTCGCCGCTTCCTCCGTCCCCGCCACGCCCCCGCTGGATTGCATCACCAGAAGCGGTGCGGCTATCCCCCGGGAAGCGAGGCCTTCCGAGAGGCGAAAGAGGTACCCCTCCACCACCGGCCGCAACGCGGCGGTCAGAACGGTGGTGGAGGTCCGTTCGTACTCCCGGAACTCGGGGAGTACCTCGCAAGACAAGGTAATGGGCACCTCGACCCCCTCCTCCCGGAGGATCTCCCGGACGCGCCGCTCGTGGGCCGGGTTGAGAAAAGAAAAGAGGAAGACCACCGCCATCGACTCCACTTCGCCCCCGGCGATCACGCGGGCGAGCCTTTTCACTGCTCCTTCGTCCAAGGGACGCACCACTTGGCCGTGGGCATCCACGCGCTCCGGGACCTCCAGGCGCCACTTCCGGGGGACGATGGGGGCGGGCCGCTCACAGAAAAGGTCATAAAGAGAAGGCCGGTTCTGGCGACCGATCTCGAGGACATCCCGGAACCCCGCGGTGGTGATGAGGGCCGTCCGCGCCCACTTCCCCTCAAGCAGCGCGTTGGTGGCCACGGTGGTGCCGTGAACGATCCGTTCGATCTCCGCCCCTGGTAAACGTTCCAGGCCCGCGAGGAAGCCTTTTTCCTGGGCCGGAGTAGTAGGCAATTTGAGGACACGGAGCCCACCGTCCTCGACCCACACGAAGTCGGTGAACGTCCCCCCGATATCCACACCAACAATAATCCCCATCGGCTCCCGATACTAGCCGATCCCACGAGCGCAAGGCCAATCAAGACGCGAGCGGAAGGTGACCTATAATGTGCTTTTTAGGAAGGAGATGGGGTATGGCGATAAAGGTCAGCGAGAGGGAGATCGTGCAACGCCGGAAGAGGCTGGAGGAAGTGCTCGGCGCGGAGGACATCGCGGGAGCCTGCTTGTTCTCCCCGCACAACATCTTCTACTTCAGCCGGTTCGCCTTCATCGCCACCGAACGGCCCATAGCGCTCGCCTGGGCATTTGGGAAGCGACCGGTACTGTTCGTCCCGCTTTTGGAGCGCGAGCACGCCGAGGAGGCGTGTGACGTGGAGGTCGCCACCTACCCCGAATACCCGGACGAGCGACATCCCATGGAGCGATTGGCGGACCTCCTCCGGGACCTCGGCCTCGAGGGCAAAAAGATCGGGGCCGATTCCGACGGCTACGGGGGCGGCTACGACTATCGCGGACCCAAGCTGAGCAAGGTCCTCGAGGCCGAGGTCGTGCTGGCAAAGGACACTCTCGAGCGAATGATGGCCGTAAAGAGCCCGGAGGAAATCGAACTCCTGCGGGAGAGCGCTAAATAGGCCAACCTCGCCCATTCCCTCCTCCAGGAGTACACGCGGCCGGGACTCACCGAGACGGAGATCGCCGCCCGGGCGGCCTTCGAGGCCTCCGCGGCTATGTTCCGGGCCCTGGGACCGGATTACCGTCCGACCCGTGTCGGTTTTCCGGTACAAGTAGGATACCGCGGCCAAATCGGCCCTCGTTCGGCGGTGCCCCCCGCCATCACTACCAACGCCCGCATCAGGCAGGGCGACGTCCTCGTCACCGGGGCCACCGCGGATGTCGGCGGCTACTGGGCGGAGCTCGAGCGTACTATGATCGTGGGGAAGCCCACCGAAAAGCAGCGCCACTACTTCGAACTCATGGTGGCCGCTCAGGACCTCGCCCTCGCGGAGATAAAGCCCGGGCGCCGCTGTGCCGATGTGGACCGGAAGGTACGCGACTTCTTCGCCCAAGAGGGGATCGGGGAGTATTGGCGTCACCACACCGGGCACGCCCTGGGGATCCGGATGCACGAGGCCCCGTTCCTCGACATCGGGGATGACACCGTGATCGAGCCGGGGATGGTGTTCTCGGTGGAGCCCGGGATCTACATCCCCGGGTTCGCCGGGTTCCGCCACTCCGACACTGTGGTGGTGACGGAAACCGGGGCCGAACGCCTCACCCCCTACCCCCGGGACCTCGCGAGCCTCATCATCGATTGAGAAAAAACGAAAGCGGAGGGGCCTTCCCGTCCCGGGTTGCGGGGGAAAATAGATTTTCATACTATCCACGAACAAAGGAGGTGCGGTGCAGACAAAACTCATCACTTCCGAATCGGTAGCTGAAGGCCATCCGGACAAGATCGCCGACAGGATCTCCGACGCCGTCTTGGACGCCGTTCTCGCCCAAGACCCGGGCGGCCGCGTGGCCTGTGAGGTCTTCGTGACCCAGAGCCTCATCATCGTCGGAGGCGAGATCACCACCGAGGCCGAGGTGGACCCGGATGAGATCGCGCGCCAAGTGCTGAAAAAGATTGGGTACACCGATCCGAGCTACGGGATCTCGTATGAGAGCTGCACCGTGATGAACCTCTTGCGGCGCCAGTCTCCGGACATCGCCCAAGCGGTGCTTTCCTCGTGGGAGGTAAAGCACGGCTCCCGCGATCCCAAGGACCAGTTGGGCGCCGGTGATCAGGGGATCATGTTCGGCTATGCCACGACACAGACCCCTGAATACATGCCTCTCCCCATCACCTTGGCCCACAAGTTAGCCAAGCGCCTGGCCGAGGTGCGCAAGGACGGAACCCTCCCCTACCTCCGTCCCGACGGGAAGACCCAAGTCACGTTGGAATACGAGAACGGAAAGCCAATACGGGTCCACACTGTGCTCCTTGCGGCCCAGCACGACCCCGAAGTCGAGCTCGAGGACCTGGTGGAGGATATCAAGAAGTACGTGGTGGAACCGGTCCTCGACGGGTGGTTGGACGAGAGCACCGAGGTCTTCGTGAACACCTCCGGCAGGTTCGTGATCGGGGGGCCGGTGGGCGACACTGGGATGACGGGGCGCAAGATCATCGTGGATACCTACGGCGGTTACGGATCCCACGGCGGAGGCGCCTTCTCCGGGAAGGATCCCACCAAGGTGGACCGCTCCGGCTCCTATATGGCGCGGTACGTGGCCAAGAACGTGGTTGCCGCAGGGCTCGCCAAGGAATGCGAGGTCCAGATCGCCTACGCGATCGGGCGGGCGAAGCCCCTGGCCGTGAACGTGGATTCCTTCGGGACCGGGGTGGTTTCGGACGAGACCTTGCGGGAGCTCGTGCTTTCGCTTTTCGACTTCCGCCCCGCGGCCATCATCGAGCGACTGGAGCTACGCCAGCCCATCTACGAGCCGTTCTCCTGCTACGGACACTTCGGCCGGATCGAACTCGACCCCACGTGGGAACGGACCGACATGGTGGAGCCGCTCCGGCGCGCCCTGGCCCAACGCACCGGCAAGGTGGTTTAATAGCCCGCCTTTCAAACGTGACGCTCTCCATCTTCGGCCCGTTCGTCTGGGGCGGAGGGTATGGATAAAATGGCCCCGATGCCTAGGGAATGGCTGCGAGCGGAAGAAAGGGAGCCCGAAAAGAACTTTCGGGCCTTGCGCCCCCGGACCCTGGACGAATTCATAGGCCAAGAGAAGATCAAGGAAAGGCTCCGCATCTACATCCAGGCCGCCAAGGAACGCGGCGAACCCCTGGACCACGTGCTTCTGCTCTCTCCCCCGGGCCTCGGCAAGACCACCTTAGCCCACATCATCGCCCATGAGTTGGGGGTGAGGATCCAGATCTCCTCCGGTCCCGCCATCGAGCGCCCAGGGGATCTGGCAGCCATTTTGACGCATCTCAAGCGGGGTGACGTCTTTTTCATCGACGAAATCCACCGGCTCCGCCGCCAGGTGGAGGAGGTCCTGTACCCCGCCATGGAGGAATGGAAGCTGGACATAGTCCTCGGCGAGGGGCCCCACGCCCGCTCCATCCGCCTGGATCTGGCGCCCTTCACCCTGATCGGGGCCACCACCCGGGAGGGGCTCCTCACCGCGCCCCTAAGGGATCGGTTCGAGGTGGTGTTCCGCCTGGATTACTACGCCCCGGAAGAACTGGCCGAGATCATCCGCCGCGCCGGGGAGAGGATGCGGCTGGAGGTCACCCCGGAGGGGGCTTTGGAGCTCGCGGCCAGGGCCCGAGGCACACCCAGGATCGCCTTGCGGCTACTGCGCCGCGCCCGGGACCTAGCCCAGGTGGAGGGGGACGGGATCGTGGACCAGCGGATCGCCCGGCGGACCCTCGAGCTTCTGGGCATCGACCATGAGGGCTTGGACTCCCTGGATCGGAAGATCCTAGAAGTGATTATCGATCGCTTCGACGGGGGCCCCGTGGGTATCGAGACCCTGGCCGCCGCGCTGGGAGAGGACAAGGACACGGTGATGGAGTTTTACGAACCCTACCTCATCGCCAAGGGATTCTTGCGTCGTACCCCCCAAGGGAGGGTGGCCACGGAAAGGGCGTATCAACACCTCGGCCGCACTACAGCGAGGCTGTTCGAGCTTTAGCGGCGGGCGAGGCCGGAACCGTGCAGGAAATCCCCTACTACCCCTGTAAATCTCTTCCAGTCGATGATCAGCGCGCACAACATCCAGATAAGCCCCGCGTAGGCGGCAGGGCGGGCGTGGAAGTAGGCCACCACGAACGGCACAAATACCCAGGGAAAAGCAAGCCCCATGGCCACAGCCTTAAACTGGATAAATTCCCGGGTGTGATGGACCCACAGGACCAAGGGCAGCCCCAGGGCCAGGTACGGGACCCCTACCCACCAGGGAATGAGCCCCACCGAAACCAAATACACCGTGGAGGCCAACACCATCACCATGTCGAACTGGAAGTCATGTTCGCCGATCCAGGAAGGGGGCTTCTCGTACCGCCGGGCCAGGCGGCCGTCCAGCATATCGGTGGTCCATCCCAAAAGCAAAAGGGCGATGACTTGGGGTAGGGCATCCGGGCCCAAAGGAATCATCCCCAAAATCGCCGCCGCGATAATACCCCGGGCGGCCGTAAGCCAGTCGGGAAGTTTTTCCCTCCGCATATCCCCTACTCCATTATACTAATCTCCCCACCTCAACGTCTCGTCTTGGGGGGAAAAGCGGATCTTCGCTCCGGGAAAGGCCGGGACCTCCAGGGTAAACCGAACCTCGCCGGGGCTCACCGCAACACCCACTCGCAGACACCCCTGGAGGCTCCGCACAAGTGAGACCCTGCCCTGGATGAGCTTGCCGGAAGGGAAATCGTACTCCCCGGCTACCTCGAGCCGATATTCCTCGGAGATCTCCCAGCCGAGCTCCGCCATGCCGCGCTTGGGCCGGAAAGGGTACGGGGCAAACCGGAAACCGCCGCGTAAAAAGAAGTTATCCCCGGACACATCTCCCTTGAGCACAAAATCCTGAAAGCTTGGGCGGGAAGCAAGGCTTCCCCCGCCCTGAAGGACCAATTTCCACCCTTCCCCGCCCAAGCGTAACGAGAGCTTGAAGTCCCCCAAGGAGAGAGGGTAGGGGGTGAATCCAAGCGAGAACTCAACCTTGGGCTCCTTTATGGAAAAAGACCAGCTGCCCCGCGGGGTCTTTGCCTCTCCCAGATCCCAGGAGACCGAGATCCGCTGGATCACTCCTTGTTCGCTTCCGGAAAGGGAAAGAGAAACGCGGGACAAAGGGGGAAGGGCGTCGAATCCCAGGGGCGAAGCCCCCCCTCCCCACCGCCCGCTGTAGGCGAGCTTTGCTCCACCTATCGTGAGGGAAGGGGATATATCCACCCGGTAACGACGCTCATGGGCTTCGGCCTCGTATACATCCAGACTGCCGCCGATAGGAAAGGAGAGTGAGAAGGGTCCCCACTTCGCCGTGGGCCGTATCGCGATGCGTCCCCCGAGCTTCAGGGCCACAAGATCCGCCTCGATATAGCGGCCGCCGTATAAGCTGAGCGTGGCATTTCCCAAGGGCGACGGAAAGGCGCGGCCGAGGGTAAGCTCGGGTGCCTTTTCGTACGTCCCGTCCTTGCGTTCCACGTGCTCCCAGGCCGCTTTCCAGCTCCAGCTGGAAACGGTGCCGGAAAAGCCCGCCCTCAACTTCCCCCCGGTGAAGGAGAGGTCCCCCTTCCAATCTCCCCCCTCCCAACTACCTCTCCCCGAGGCCCGCACTCCCCGGGGGCTCACCGATAAAAATCCCTCGTCCCAGAAAAGTGAACCCTCGGGCTCCAACCGGATCCCCCGGGGGAAGAAGGTGAACCCCACAGCTCCCCACAACGCCTCCTCGCGCACCGTGAAAGGAAAAGACCACTTCAGGAAAAGATCTCTTCCGCTGAAGCCAATCTTGGGGAATAGCGTCGGACCTTCCTCCCCCAGACGCGAGACGTAAAACGGGAGCCACCACACCGTGACCCCGAAGGACGAGAGGAAGAGGTCCCGGGCGAAGATCCACTCATCGGGGACATACACGATCCGCGCGGCCCGCACCGAATAGGGGGCCCCCGGAAGACAGGGACAGGTGGTGAAGGAGACCTCCTCGCCCACCAACCGCGCCACATCCCCTTCCTCCAGGTAAACATCGGCCCGGGAGGCCACAAACACCAACGTCTCCTCCTTCTCGGGTCCGCGGAACCGGAGCCTCCCGGAGAGCTCCTGGGCGTGGAAGGCTTCCACCTTCCCTTCGGGATCGAACTCCACCCGGAGCGAGTCCGCGCTAAAGGAGATATCTTTCCCCACAAGCTCCGCTTCTTTCGCCTCGATGGACCATGCGCCCTCCTCTTCTTTCCCCCACAACTCGTGGGCCGTCAGCGCGTAATCTCCGAACTCGGCCCGGGCGGCCGAGGCGAGGAAAATCCGTTCTCCCAAAGAAAAGCTCAGGGACTCGGCCTCCAGGGAGAAGGGGGGCGGTGCCGCACCGGCCGAAAGGGGAAGGAAAACGAGGAGAAGAAGGCCGAGGAGGCGCTTTCCGTCCAGGCGCCAAAGGAGCAAGAACCCCAGCGCCACGAAAGGAACCGCGGGAAGCCAAGCTCCCCAGGGGGGCGAAAGCAGGCCCTGTCGGGCCATGGTCTTGGTCCAAAGGAATAAGGCTTGGGCCGCGCCCGCAAGGAGAAACCCCGCCGCGGCCCCCGCGATCCGCCCCCGCCGCCCCAAGATCATGCCCACGGGTGCCCCGAAAAAAGCGAAAAGAAAAGAGCTCGCCGCCACGGCGATCTTGGCGTGATACTCTACCAGGAGCCCCCGGGGATCGATCCCAGTCTGTTCCATGGCCACGATCCGCGACCAAAGCTCCCTAAGCGACATCTGGGCCGGGGTCTTGCCGCCCAGGATCAACCTCTCTATATCCGCCCCCACCTCTATCTTCAGGGCCGAAAAACCGTCCACCCGCACCAAACGGCCCTCGGAGTCGAAGTGGAGTACGCGCCCTTCCCGCAGCTCCAGATCCCCACCGGGCGAGAATCCTCCCTCCTTGGCGGTGATGACCACGGGGAAATCGCCGCTGGGAGGGGCGATCCTTCCCGCAAGATCGTATACCACGATCCCGTGGGCAATGCCTCCCTGATAGCGCCGCACGTAGTAAAGGTTCCCTTTCGGTCCGCGGAAGAAGACCTCCTCCCGGGGAGAGGGGGGGCCGGTCCTGCCCCCAATGAGCAGGGCGAGGTACTGGCGCTGGTAGAGCTCCTCGGTGTGGGGCACCACGAGCTCCCCCAAACCAAAGGAGACGAGGCTCATGGCGGCACCGAAGAGCACGAGGGGCAAGGCGATCCGGCGCAAGGGATACCCCACCGCCTGGAAGGCCAGAAGCTCCCGAGCTTGTGTGAGCCTCCCCAGCGCCCAGAAGATGGCGAGAAGCACCCCCCCGGGAATGGCCAGGGTGAGCAGGCTGGGGAGCTTCAACCCCAACAATCGGAAGAGCTCCCCCACCCCTGCCCCCCGGGAAAGGACGAGGTCGGAAAGGTAGATCACTACCTGAAGAGAGATGAAGGCCAGGAACGCGAGGAGCGCCACCCCGAAGGGGGGCAGCACTTCCCGCAGGATGTAGCGATCTATCTTGCGGAACACACAAAGATCATAACTTCCGTAAACTCCGCTTTTCCAGGATAATCTTCCCATGAGAAAGATAATCTTCGTCGCGGTGGCCCTGGCGGGCCTTTCGGTTGTGCTGGCAGCGGGGGAACTCATCGAGGGCGTATACCTCGCTGGCTGGGAGAAAAGCCTTACCTCCACAGCCGTGGGTGGCTTGAAGGAGCTGGTAGATCTAGGAGTGGAGTGGGTGGGAATCCAGATCCCGTGTCGGGAAGGACGCGGAAGCCCAAAGTTGGAAGAGGTGAGGGGCCTCGTTCGCGCCGCCAAGGCCATAGGGATGAAGGTCCTCCTTGTCCCCCGGCTGGGGCAACGCAACTCCTCCGTCGACTTCGGCACCGATGAAGCTGCTTGGGCAACGTGGTTTCGTTCATACGAGGAACTCCTTCTCCCTTACGTTGAGCTCGCCCAGGAAGAAGGGGTGGAGATCTTCTGTGTGGGCAGGGAGTTTGGGGGAACGGTGAGGCTGAGAAAGGAGTGGACGCAGCTGATCAGGGATGTACGCGCGATTTACAAGGGCTCGTTGGTCTACGCCGCCGGTTGGCGTGGCGAGATGTGGGACGTCTCTTTCTGGGATCTCGTGGATTACATCGGGATAAACGCTTATTACTCCCTCACCGGACGTTTCGCCCCCACGTTGGAGGAGCTAATCGCCTCTTGGAAGGGCCCCTTGAACTCCCTGGGGTGTCTGGCGCGGCGCGAGGGGAAGCGGGTGATCTTCACCGAGCTCGGCTACCGCAGTGTAAATGGTGCTTCCCGGGCCCCGTGGGACCATGGTGCCACGGGCGATCCCGATCCCAACGAGCAGGCCTTATGCTACCGGGCGTTCTTCGAGGCGGTGTGGGGAAAGGAGGCCTGGTTCGCCGGCGCCTTCCTCTGGTATTGGGGGCCAGAGGGTGGCCCGGAGGATACGGGGTATACCCCCAAGGGGAAACCGGCGGAGGAGATCCTGCGAGAGTTCTTCGGCAGCTGAAACCGTACGCTTGAAGCAGGGCAGGGGAGACCGCTAAAATTAAGTGTCTGCTGGGAGATCGGCTAATCGGTAGGCCGGCGGGCTCTGGACCCGCTAGTGGAGGTTCGAGTCCTCCTCTCCCAGCCATTTTAGTTGAGGCCACGGGATACCCGTTAGGTTATTCCGAGCCCCCCGACGTTAAAAGCTCCCGCAGGAGTTCCTCAGCCCGCTGCTCAAAGGTACAGCGTTTTTCCCACAGTTCCTTCTTCACTTCCTCGTCCTCCATGGAAGAGAGGTTCACGTCCACGTTGCAGAGCGCCGCATGGACCCCGGCATAGGCAAGGCGCACGGCCACCAAAAGGTCGCTTAAGACCGAACTGCGAATTTCCCCCTTCATCCTCCTCGCCGTCTCCAGGATCTCCAGGGCAAGTTCGGCCGTGCGCAAGGGAACCTCGGCCGCTTCCCTCAAGGCTTCCTGGATTTTGAGCTTGCGGGCCCGTTTTTCCTCCTCGGTCCCTTTGGGGAGCCGGTAAGCCTCCACCACTCTCTCGTAGGCAGCGGAATCCCGGTCCGCCAAGTACAATAAGCTCTCCCGCAATCGCTCGGAACATTCCCGGGCCTCCTGGAGCGTCCTCTCTTCCTGGGATCGCTTCAGGGATATGGAGGCCGCCATGTTGAGGAGTGCGGCCGCCATCGCCCCCACCACCGCCGCCGCAGTCCCACCCCCGGGCGTGGGGGTGGGGGCAGACAACTTCCCGATGAAGTCCTCAACCGGCATCCTCCGGAAGCTCTCCATGCATCCCCTCCTGTCGGATTAACATCTGCAGCTTCCCCTTCGGGACCCCCAGCAGGCGTGCCATCTCCCGAACGGCCTCCTGGGGACGGCGGCCCCGCCGGATCAGCACCCGGTAGAGGTCCAGCACGAGGCCAGGATCCGGGAGCCGGGGCACCCCTCCCTCTCCCCCGAGCACGAGCACCACTTCCCCCTTCACCCCGCCCCGTCGGCGCACCTCCTCCCGCACCTCCCTCACCACCCCCCGGATGAACTCCTCGTGGACCTTGGTGAGTTCCCGGGCCAAGACCAAAGGCCTCTCCGGGTAGAGCTCCGCCATGAGGTCTAGAGTCTGCTCCAGGCGGTGGGGGGACTCGTACATCACCGCGGTGCGGGTCTCGCCGACCAAATCCTCCAAAATCTCCTTTTTTGCCCCCTTCCTGCGGGGGAGCGCGCCCAGGAACACGAAGCTGTCCGCCGGCAACCCCGAGGCTATCAGGGCCGCGACGAACGCCGTGGGCCCGGGCACGGGGACCACGGGGATCCCCTCCTCCACACACGCCCGCACCAGGGGGTAACCGGGATCGGAGATCAGGGGAGTCCCCGCGTCGCTCACCAACGCCACGTCCTTTCCCGCCTTAAGCGCAGAAACGATCACGGGGACCCGCTCCCTCTCCACCCCCTCGTACAGGCTCGGCCCGAATTTGGCTTGGATCCCGTAGTGTCGAAGGAGCTTCTCCGTGTGGCGCGTGTCCTCGGCGACCACCCAGTCCACCTGCTTCAGGACTTCCAGTGTCCGCAGGGTCACGTCCTTGAGATTCCCGATCGGGGTGGCACAGATGTAAAGTGTTCCCGGCATCGTGCGATTATAACTTGAGTTACCGTGTGCAGTTGATTAAAGTCGCTTAAGCAATGGACGAAATCTTAAAAGAACTCAAGGCCCGCCTCCATCAGTGGGAGGAGATCTTCGAGCTGGAGGGGATGCGCCAGCGTATCGCTGAGCTGGAGGGCCTTATGTCCCGCCCCGACTTCTGGGACGACAAAAAGAGGGCCCGGGAGCTCATCGGGGAGCTCGAGTCCCTGAAGGAGCGGGTGAAAACGTTGGAAAACCTCCGCGAGCAATTGGAGGAGGCGGAGGTGCTCCTGGATCTGGCGGAGGAAGAGAACGATCCCCGGGCCCGGGAAGAGGCGGCGAGCCTTATCTCTTCGCTGGAGCAGAGGTTCAGGGAAGCACGCATCGCCCTGTTCTTGCGAGGTCCCTACGACCGCGGGGATTGCTTCGTTTCCCTCAACGCCGGAGCGGGGGGGACCGATGCCCAGGATTGGACCGAGATGCTGCTCCGGATGTACACCCGGTTCTGTGAACGAGCCGGGTTCAAGGTGCGGCTTCTGGACGAGACCCCGGGGGAAGAAGCCGGGATAAAGTCTGCCACCCTGGAAGTGAAAGGCCCCTATGCCTACGGCCTCCTCAAGGGGGAGACCGGCGTGCACCGCCTGGTGCGGATCTCCCCCTTCGACGCCGCCCGCCGCCGCCACACCTCCTTCGCCTCGGTGACGGTGACCCCCATCGTCCCCGAGGAGGACATCGAGATCAAAGAGGAGGACCTGAAGATCGAGACCTTCCGGGCCGGAGGCCCCGGGGGCCAACACATGCAGAAGAACGAGACCGCCGTCCGCATCACCCATATACCCACCGGGATCACTGTCTCGTGCCAGAACGAACGCTCTCAGCACCAGAACAAGGAAATGGCCCTGAGGATCCTGAAGGCACGGTTGCGCGCCCTGATGGAGGAAACCAGGGCTAAGAAGATCGAAGAACTTCGGGGGGAACTCAAGGAGATTGAATGGGGTAATCAGATCCGTTCGTATGTGCTTCAGCCCTATCAGCTTGTGCGCGACCACCGCACCGGTGTAGAAGTGGGGAATGTGGAAGCGGTGTTGGACGGGGACCTCTGGCCCTTTATCTGGGCCTGGCTCGAACGTGGAGAAGCGGAAATGCGAAAGAAGAAGGAGGAGGTGACATAGGATGCCGGAGAACGAAACCCGCAGGCTCTCGGTCTACATCCCGCTCTCGAAGCGCCACCTCAAACCCATCGAGCGCATAAAGAAACTCGCCCGCAAACGCAAATGCTCCATCAACGACCTCGTGGTGGAGGCCATCATCGAATACATCAAACGCGAAGAGCGCAAACGCGCCCGCAGGACCACCGCCAGAAAAAAGGCCAAGAAGTGAACTACTCCACGATCAAGTCCGGCGAGAACCTGTCGTAGTCGGCCAAGAGGAAGTCCTGGCTTCGGGAAAGGGCGCCCACAGGACACACGTCCACGCACTGGGCGCAGTAGGTGCATCGGGCCACATACATCCTGATCTTCTTCTCCTCGGGCTTGAATTCGATCACCCGGGCGGGACACACCCGGATGCACAGCTGACACCCGATACACTTCTCCCGATCGTAGGCGATCCTCCCCCGGAACCCCTCGGTCACCGGGACCGGCGGGGTGAGCTTCGCCTCCCCTTTCTCCACCTTCGCTAAAAAGCCCACGACCGATTTGGGCATGTACTTGGCGGGGAAGCAATTGGTCACCGGCTTCGTGAGAAGCTGCTGGAACAGTGCTTTGAAGATCATCCGCCCATCACCACCTTATCCAGGACCAGGAGAAGGAGGCCCGCCAGGGATATGAGGGTGGTGGGAAGGAGGTAGAGCTTGGCCACCTGATCCACTTTGAGGCGGGCGAACGCCACGCGGATCACCGTCACCGCGACGAAGATCACCGCAAAGAGCTTCACCAGGAAAAAGAGGATGTCCAGGATCTTTCCTCCTATCCCGGCGATGCCGAGCGGCGCGGCAATTCCGTATGGGATGAAGAGGGCCACCACCAGGCCGGCGATCACCAGCGTCTTTATCACGTCCGCCAGGTAAAAGAGGGCTAGGTTCACCCCCGAGTACTCCACCAAAAGCCCCCCGGCGATTTCCGTCTCGGCCTCGGGGATATCGAAGGGGATCTTGGAGAGTTCCGCCGGGGTGACCACGAGGAGCGCCACGAAAAGGAGGAAAAGCCCGATCCAACCCAAGGGCCCCACCAGTCCCCACAAGGGGTTGGCCGCAATGGTAGCCAGGGAAAAGGAGGGCCCGATCCCCAAGGTGGAAAGCCGCCAAGCGATCCCCACCGCCGCGATGGCCAACGGGAACTCATAGGACATCATCATCACGATTTCCCGCTGTGCCCCCACCACGGCGTAGGGAGATCCCGAGGCGAAGCCCCCCACCGCCATGGCCAACGCGGGGATGGCCAAAAGGTAAAGGAGCAACACCAAGTCCCCGTAGCTGTGGAGCACTGGGGAGAGGGAACCCACCGGGAGATAGAGAAGCGCCGTCACTGCAGCTACGAACGCCAAAAACGGCGCGGCCTGGAAGAGCCACGGCACCGCCGTCCGGGGAACCACGTTCTCCTTGAGGAGGAGCTTCACCACGTCCAACACCGGCTGCCTTAAGGGCGGACCGATCCGGCCCTGGAGCCGGGCGGCGAGCTTCCTGTCAAGGCCCTTGTAGAGGAAGCCAATGGCCCCTCCCCCCACCAAGACGAGGATCGCCTGCCACAGGGCGTTGAGACCGCTCATCCCTTCCTCCCCCACGGTGCGTGACGGGCGAGGCGCGACGCGACCCGTTTGGTCTTCTCCCTGGAGAGCCTGAGGAGCTCCTCCTTCCAGACCACCTCTTCCCTTTCCCCGCGCACGAGATAAACCCGCTCCATACAGCAGATGCAAGGGTCAATGGAGGCCGCCACGATGGGGATGTCGGCGATCTCCTGGTCCTCGAACATGGGGAACCAGGGCATGAAGTTGGAGTAGGTGGGAGCCTTCACCTTCCACACCACCGGGGCCTCCTTGTCGGCCTCCAGGCGGATGTAGTGAATCACCTCGCCCCGCGGAGCTTCGTGCCGGCCGATCCCCTCGCCCTCCGCCTTCTTGAGCTGGGCCAAAAGCGCCGCCACTTTGGGCACGGAGGTGATCTCACCCTCCGGCATCTCCTCCAGGCACCGCTCGATGATCTGGATGGATTGGACCACCTCCAGGAGGCGCACCACGATCCGGTCGTATACGTCGCCCCGCACCTCGAGGCCCATGTCCTCCGGGGTCAGGGCCTTCACCTCGAGGTCGGGGTAGGTGAAGTAGGGCCAGTCCTGGCGCACGTCCTTGCGCAGCCCCGACGCCCTGGCCGTGGGACCCACGGCACACAGGACATCGGCCTCCTCCCGGGTGAGGATCCCCACGTCCCGGGTTCTCGCCTCGATGGAGGGGTCCCGGAGGAAGAAGTTCACGAAATCGTCCACGAGGCTCCGGTAGTAGCGCAGGGCATCCTTGAGCTTGGGGTATTTTTCGGGCGGGATATCCCGGCGCACGCCCCCGTAGATGGGGATGGCATAATCGATGCGGTTACCCGTGATGTCCTCCAAGAGGTCAAGCACCGGCTCTCGGACCTTCCACACGTAGTGGAGCAGGGTATCGAAGCCAAGCTCGTGGGCCGCCACCCCAGCCCAGAGGAGGTGGGAGTGGATCCGCTCGAGCTCCCCGATGATCACCCTGATGTACTGGGCCCGGGGAGGCACCTCGATCCCCGCCGCCTCCTCCACCGCCTGCACCAGGGCCAACGGGTGCGAAACCGAGCAGATCCCACAGATCCTCTCGGCGAGGTAGATGAGCTGGACCAGGTTCCTTTTCGTCCCCATGAACTCGATCCCCCGGTGCATGAACCCCGGCCGGATGTCCACCTTCTTTATCTTTTCCCCCTCCACCCAGAAGGTGAACCGGATCCCCTCCTTCAGGGCCGGGTGGATCGGTCCGATGGGGACTTCGAAACACGTGGGGCAGGTCTTCTCCAGCTTCTTTTCAGACATTTCCTCAGGCTCTAGCCTCACCTCTTTCATCCTTCTTGGCCTCCCACGCCACCGTATACCGCACGTACTGTGAAAGCTCCGGCTCGTCCTTGCGCCAGGGGTGCGCTTCGAGATCGTCGGGGAGGAAGATCTTCCGGGCATCCGGGATCCCGGAGAACTCCACCCCTAAGAACTCGATCTTTTCCCGCTCGGTGGTGAGGGCCCCTGGAAGCACCGAGCATATGGAGGGCACCACCGGATCGTCTTTGGGGACGGTGAGGCGCAGGTTCACCATCACCTCCCCGTCCGGGGTCCCATATCCCACGGCGAAGTGATAAATGAGCTCGATCTTCTCGCCCACATCGGCCCCGGAGATGATGGATATGTGAAGGGGTCCGAGCTCTTTCAAGGCGCGTACCGCCTCCAGGAGATCCTCCCGTTCGATCTCGGCCCAGAGGAACCCACGCTCCCGGATCCGCCGGTGCCCTATCTCTTCCACCTTCAGTTCCGGGGAGCGGAGCTTGTCCCCCAACTTCTCCTTCAAGGCCTCCAGGACCTCCTGTGCCCTCATGCTTCTTTCCCCTCCAGAAGGCGTTCCAACTTCACCACCGCTTTTACCACCCCGTGGATGATGGCCTCCGGCCGCGGCGGGCACCCGGGAACGTAGACGTCCACCGGGATCACGTTGTCCACGGGTCCCATGACGTTGTAAGAGTCGTAGAAGACCCCGCTCGTGGAGGCACACCCGCCGATGGCGATCACCACCTTGGGGTCCGGAGTCTGGGCGTAGATCCGCTTCACCCGCTCGTACATGGGGCGGGTGACGGTGCCGGTGACCAGGAGTACGTCCGCGTGGCGGGGCGAGCCCACGAGCTTTATCCCGAACCGCTCCACATCGTAGCGGGGGGTGAGGGCGGCGAGGATCTCGATGTCACAGCCATTGCACCCACCGGTGTTGAGGTGGTAAACCCAAAGGGCGCGTTTGAACCCGGAAAGTTTCAGCTGCTCCAGGAGTTCCGCGTGTTTCATCCCAACATCACCACCAGGATGGAGATGACGAGCAACACCAAAAGCCACCCCACGTAATCACCCAGAAAGCCAGAGTGGAACGCACCGAGACGCATAAGAAGCGGTTTCAGGGCCTCGGCGAAGCCCCAGTAAAGGTGGGTGGCTCCCACTCCGGCCCCTTCGGGAAGCCGTTCCCCCGAGAGGAAGGGCTCCTCCTGCTCGGTGCCGCGCTTGTAGGTGCGACGGCCCTGGAGCCAGATGGCGAACCCGATGGCGAGAACCCCTAAGGCGAGGATCGCCCAAACGATGGGACTCCAGAACCCCTCACCGCTTCCGATCCGCATCCCTCAGCCCCCCAGTACGGCCGCGAGGTACGCGGCCCTGCCGCCCAGAAGGGCTTGGACCGCCGGCGAGACCATCCGCTCGATAAAGAACCCGGGGAAGAGCCCGAACACTACAATGATAACCGCCAAAACCCCCATGGCGACCAGCATCCCCCACGGAGCGGGACCTACATCCCTGGCTTTGGGCCCCAGGAAAACCCCGTGGAACGCCCGCACCACCACCGCCAAAAGGAGGATAGAAGAGAGCACGGCGATGGCGGCGAGGATGGGAGAGGCCTTGAAGGTGGACTCGTAGATCAGGAACTTGGAGGCAAAGCCGTTCAGGGGCGGGATCCCCGCCAACGCCAGCGCCCCCAAGAGGAAGAACCCCGACTCCCAGCGCAGCGTATGTCCAAGCCCCCCCAGCGAGAGGAGGTCCACCGAACCCACGGCCCGCCGGATCGCCCCGATGACCAAAAACAGAAGGCCCACCGAGGCGAGGTCGTTGATCATGTGGAAGATGCCGCCCTTCAGGGCCACTTCTCCGAAACCCTTCCCCGCGGCGACGACCCCAACCCCCACCGCGAGGAGCATGTACCCAAGTTGAGATACGGCACCGTAAGCCACGAGGCGCCCGAGGTGCCGCTGTACCACCGCCATGAGCACCGCCACCAACACCGTGACCGTGCCCAGCGAGGCGATGAGCCAGCCGATACCGGGGGTGGCCAAGGCCCCGCCGAACAAGGTGAACACCACCCGCAGCAGGGCGTAGATGGCCGCCTGGGTGTTGGCCACAAGCACGATGGTGGCCATGGCCGGGGCCTCGCCATAGGCATCGGGAGCCCACATGTGGGCCGGCACCGCCCCCGCCTTCATGAGGAGGCCCCCCAGGAGGAGCCCCAACGCCAGCTTATCCAGCAAGGTCCCGGTGATGAGCTTGGAAAGGTAGGCGATGTTCAAGGCATCGTACTCCCCGTAGAGGATCCCCACAGAGATGAGGACCAGAAGCCCCCCCAGGGTATACATGGCCATGGTCTTGAACGCCGCCTCCGGCGGCCGGGACTCCCAGACCCGGTATCCGATCAGCGCACAGGCGGCGATGCTGGTGATCTCCAGGAACACGAAGAAGTTGAAGAGGTCGCCGGTGTACACGAGCCCCAGGATACCGGCCCAAAGGAGGAGGAGAAGAGAAGTGCCGAGGGTTTTCCCTTCCTCCTCGGCGAGATACTGGAGGGAGTAGAACAGCCCGATGGCACCCGCAAGAAGCGCGATGATCCCCGCGAACGCCCCGAGGGCGTCCACCACGAGCACAATCCTGATGGGGAAACCTCCCTCGGTGACCGAGGCCGTGGGGGAGGGGGCTCCCAGGGTATAAACCAGGGGCTTCCCCGAGGCGAACACTTGCCCGGCCACCGCGAGGCCGAATACCAAGGTAACCAGGGCAATCCCCACGGCCCAGAGGTCCCGGGCACGCCGGTTCAGCTTCGCCAGGATCGGAAGGGCGAAGGCCCCAAGAAGCGGTATCGCGATGGCCAGAATCGGTGCGTGTACCATCGGCTACCCCTTAAGCTCCCTTATCTTCCCAGCGTCCAGTGTCCCCCGGTGGCGGTAGATCACCACGGCGAACGCCAGCATCAGGGCGGTGGTGGCCAAACCGATCACGATGGCGGTGAGTGTCAGGGCCTGCGGAGTGGGAAAGACCATTTCCTTGAACCCCGGGGGCGCATAGGTGTAGATGGGGGCGATCCCTCCTCTCACGTAGCCGAGGGAGACCAAGAAGAGGTTCACCCCCATCTCGATCACCGAGATCCCGATGGCGAGCTTGATAAGGTTCCGGCGCACGATCAGCGCCAGGAACCCGAGCCCCACGAGGATCATGCTCACCACAAAGGGCATGTTACCCATCTTCCCTCCCGAAGAGCGAAAGGAGGAGCACCACCGAGCCCAGTCCCGCGATCACCTTCAATCCCACCGCCCAGTTCATCAAGGGAAGCGTCCCGGCGGTGTCCAGGGCCCCGGGATTGGGACCGAGCTGGGGCACGGGAGCCCCGAAAAGCCCGCCGCTTCCGGCAAGCACATTGCGGAAGAAGGTGGCCCCGATCCCGAGGAACGCCAGGAGCACGAACGCCAACGCCCCCACGTCCTCGAGCACGGCGAACCACCCCTTGGCTCCCTTTAAGCGAGCGCCTCCATAAACCACCACCAAGAGGGCCACGATGGAGGCGGTCACCGCACCGCCCTGGAATCCACCCCCGGGGGTGAGGTGCCCGTGCATGATCACATACGCCCCGAAGGCCAGGGCCACCGGAAGGATAACCCTCGTTACCGTTCGGACGACGACGCTCATCCTTTCACCTTCCTGAGCATCAGCGCAACGCCCACCACCGCGGCCAAGAGCACCGTGGCCTCGCCCAAGGTATCGAATCCGCGGTAGTCGAACACGATGGAGGTCACCACGTTGTTGGCGGCCACCTCGGCCTGAGCGTTCTGGATAAAGTAGCGGTCCATCTCATCCCGGGCCGGAACCCCGAAGGGATGGAGCCATATTCCCCCGCCGATGAGGTAACCCACCAGGACCAAGAAGGCTGCCAAGAAAAGCCAGCGCTTCATTCCTCCTCCTTGGGACGGGTCTTGCGGATGGCCAGGATATAGATGGCCGCAGTGAGGGCCGCCCCGATCCCCGCCTCCGCGATGGCCACGTCCGGCGCCTGCAGGAGGTAGAACTCCAGGGAGAGGAGCAAGCTCGCCCCGGCCAAGGCGATCACCGATGCCAAAAGGTCCCGGAACCAGATGGCCAGGGCCGCCCCGATCACCACGAGGCTCAGGGTAAGCACGTGCAGGGCCGTCATTTCTTCTCCTCCAGTTTGTCCACCACCGCCCCCACCGGCCGCACCCCGGCTCGGTGTGCTCCCCGGGCCAGGGCGTGGGATCCCGTGGGGTTGGTAATAAGAAGGAAGAAGAGGGCCAAAAGGGCGTGCACCGCCAAGGTGCCGCCTTCCCCTCCTCCCTTGACGAACCCGTAGATCACCACCGCCACGATGGAGAAGATGGAACCGAAGGTGGTACATTTGGTGGCCCCGTGGATCCGGGTGTAGACGTCGGGGAAGCGCAAAAGCGCGAAGGCCCCAAGGCCGTTGAACACAGCCCCAATAGCCAAAAGCGCGTAAAGGAAGACCTTCATCTCAGGCCTCCCTCGAGGTACCGGGCGATGTAAAGGGTGGCGATGAAGGAAAGGAGGGCGTAAACGATGGCCACATCCACCAACACCACCTGCCCGAACGCGGCCCCCAAAAGGACCATGGTAGCCACCACCAAGGTGTTGATGGTGTCCAGGGCCACCGCCCGATCGGCGGTGGTGGGGCCGGCGGCGAGCCGCAGCATGCTCGCGAAGGCGTAGCCCACCAGCACCGCCGCGGCCACGAGGAACCCCATTTCCGCGATCATTCGGCTATCCTCCTCGCCCAAGAGGGGAACGGGCCACAGACGTCCTCCGGCCGGGGCTCGGGATCCCGAACGTAGATCCAGTGGACGTAGAACTCACCGGTAGAATCGTCCACGTCGACGGTGAGGGTCCCCGGGGTGAGGGTAATGGAGTTCGCCAGGAGTGTCCGGCCAAAGTCCGTTTTGAGGTGCGGCTGAAACCGCACGATCCCCGGACGGATCTTGCCGGTAATCACCCGATACGCCACGTCGATGTTGGCCCGGGCCATGGAAAGGAAGAAAGGACCCACGAGATAAAAGATGAACAAGATCCACCGGTGGGGCTGCAGCAGCCGCAGGTCCTCCCGCTTGAAGACGAAGTGGGTCAGGGGGATCGCGCCCAGGAGGGCAATCACTGCCCCGCCGATGAGCTCACCCAAAGACCAAACGCCCACCTTACCGGTCCAGAGGGTGAGAAGGAGGTATATCGCGTAAATGAAGACCGCACCCGCTACCCATGCCCCCCATCTGCGCATGGTGCAGGAACTATACACCGAAGCCCTGGGAAAAGGCAAATTTGGCGCCGCTTATATGTGGGCGGGGCCATGTGTGCTGGATCAGGAAAAATTATGATCTCCATCATCCGCCGCTTCGGGTTGCGGGAGCGGGTAAGGGAATATACCCTCACGGGGAGATGCACGAGATTCAGGTAGGTTTCGGCGATATCTTGAAGAAGCAGTTGGAGCTCGCGGGGGAGAACTACGAGCTCCTCTCCTCGCGGGGGGTGCGGGCCTTCAACGTGATGGGGGCCATCGGCTCGGGAAAGACCACGGTGATCCTCAAGCTGGCGGAGGAGCTCAGGCGCCGGGGGATCAGAGTGGGAGCCGTGGCCGGGGATGTGGCCGGGGACGACGACTTCCGCCGCTTCCGGGAAGCGGGAATCCCAGCGGTGAACATAAATACCGGGGACGACTGCCACTTAGATGCCCATCGGGTGCACCACGCCCTGGAGGACCTCCCCCTAGAGGATATCGACGTCCTCTTCATCGAGAACGTGGGGAACCTCGTCTGCCCCGCGGACTTCCCCCTGGGCACGGAGATGGACATCGTGGTCATCTCCGTGACCGAGGGCGACGACATGGTGCGCAAACACCCCAAGATCTTCGCCCAGACCGATATGGTGGTGATCAACAAGGTGGATCTGGCGGAGGTGGTGGGGGTGGACCCCCAGCGGATCCTGGCCGACTACCGCAAGGTCAACCCCCACGGGCGGGCCATCCTCACCGCCGCCAAAAGCGGCCACGGGATCGAGGAGCTCCTTTCGGCCTTGGGGTTCTGATGCACGAGTATTCACTGGCCTTCTCCATCTTCGAGTCCCTCCGCGCCCGTCTAGCCCAACCCGAAATGCTCCCGTCACGCGTCACGCGTCGTGCGTCACGGATTAAGAAAATCCACCTCCGCCAAGGGGAGCTTTTGGTGCTTTCCCACGAGGCCCTGAAGGAAGCGTGGCGGATCATCACCGAGGGGACCGAGCTCGAGGGCTCGGAGCTCGAGATCGAGCGGGTCCCGGTGCGGGTGAGGTGCCCCGGGTGCGGGTACGAGGGCGATGCCAAATACCTGGCGGAGGAAGGCTGGCACATGCGAGTCCCCATCCTATCCTGTCCCCGTTGTGGGGCCCGGGTGAAGATCGTGGAGGGGAAAGACCTCGCGGTGGTGGCGTTGACGGTGGAGGAGGAAGTTGGAGCAAGTTAAGCCCTTTCGAGGCTTCCCTGGGGAGCTCGCAAGATGAAGGAGATCGTCCTCCGGCCCATCGGGTGGGTGGAGCGGGTGGAAGGGGAAACGACTGAGTTCCATATTCTCCCTGAACTCGTCGCGGGGTTGGAGGGGCTTTCGCCGGGCGAAAAGATCCTGATCCTTTTCTGGATGGATCGGGCAGACCGCACGCGCCTCGAGGCCCACCCCCGGGGGGATCCCGCCCGGCCGCTGCGGGGCGTATTCGCCACCCGGTCCCCACACCGGCCGAACCCCATCGGGGCCACGACAGTGGAGCTCCTTTCCCTGCAGGGGAACCGCCTGTGGGTACGAGGTCTGGACGCTTGGGAAGGCACCCCGATCCTGGACATCAAGATCGAGGCGAAGGGCCCCGAGACGGCGTAGTGTCGTCCTTTAGCTTTGCCGTCCGGTATCACTGAAGAAGTCCGATGATGAACCGCACGTAAAAGTAATAGACGGGGATGGAAGCCAAGAGGCCGTCGATGCGGTCCAGCATCCCCCCGTGGCCGGGGAAGATCCGCCCCGAGTCCTTGACCCCTGCAGCCCGCTTGAGCAGCGACTCGAACAGGTCCCCCAGCTGAACGAACGCCCCCACCAATACTCCCAGGGCCACGACGTGGGGAGCCCAGTGCGCCAGGTCCCCCAGAAAACGGGGATAAAGGGCGGCACCCGCTGCCGCGAGGATCAGCCCCCCCACAACACCCTCCCAGGTCTTGGCCAACGATATGCGGGGAAGGAGCTGGTGCTTCCCGAAAAGGGTGCCGGCGAAGAAGGCGCCCGTGTCGTATCCCCACACGATGAAGAGGAAGTGGTAAGCGAGGAAAAGGTCCTGTCGGAAAAGGAGGTAGAAGAAGCTCAAAAGCCCGGGGATGTAGATGAAGCCGAAGATACTCGCGAGGGAGGTGAGGAACCCCTCGAGGTGTCCACGTCGGAAGAAGGAGTAGATCACAGTGAGATAAGCCACCCCCCAACCCAACACCAACGCGTACGTGCCTTCCCACATCCCCGCGAGCAAAAGGAAGAGGGGGGTCGCGCCCAAGAGGAGCTCCCGGGGCGGGCGGATCCCCAACCGCTCCACCAATCCTAGGTATTCCCACCCCGCCACCAGCGCCACCGCCGAAAGGAGTATCCCCACGAGCCACGGGAGGGAAAAGCGGTGTGCGAGATAGAGGAGACCCAGCACCAGGGGTATCGCCACGACCCCGGTGAGGACGCGGCTTATCAGCGAGGATTTCATCCCTTCACCTTCCCGAAGCTCCGCTCCCGCCTCTGGAAATCCTTGAGGGCGTAAAGCAGGGCCTCCTCGTCGAAGTCCGGCCAGAGGGTATCGGTGAAGTAGAGCTCAGTGTAAGCCAATTCCCACAGAAGGAAATTGGAAATTCGCAGTCTCCCCCCTGTGCGGATGAGGAAATCCATGTCGGGGAGGGACCCGGTGGGAAGGTAGGCCCGGAAAAGCTCCTCCCCCACCTCCTCGGGCCCCAAAGCGATGGAACGCGCGGCCCGGAGGAGGTCCTTGGCGGCCCGGAGGATGGCCCAGCGGCCGCCGAAATTAAGCGCTATGGCTAAGGTCAATGTCTCGTTGTTAGCCGTTTTCTTCTCGATCTCCTCGATGACGGCCCTCAGGCCCTCGGGGAGGGGCCTGTGATCCCCCACCACCAAAAGTCTGATCCCGGAATCGATGAACTCCTCCGTCTTCTCGCGCAGAAACGACTCGAGCAACGCGAACAGGCCGTCCACCTCGTGGCGGGGCCTCGCCCAGTTTTCCGTGGAGAAGGCAAAGAGGGTCAAATAAGGGAAGAGCCTCTCCTTGACCACGAACCGTACTATCCGTTCGGCGGTCAGCGCCCCCTGGCGGTGTCCCTCCAGGCGGGAAAGCCCCCGGGCCTTGGCCCAGCGGCCGTTTCCGTCCATGATGATCCCCACGTGGGTGGGGAGGTCTCCGTTGCGCACCTCCTCAAGCAGGGCGTCCAAGGCCACGGCGCACCTCCGCCAAAATCTTTTTGGGAGCCACCACCACGATCAGGTCCTCCGGCGAGGCCGCTTCCAGGGCATTCACCACGGCGGCGAGGGGATCGGGCTCCAGCCGGCAACGCACCCCCAACCGTCGGGCCTGGGGGAGCAGGGCCTGGGCGGGGAGGAGCTCCTCATCGGCGCCGGAGCAGAGGATCACCTCGTCGAAAGCGGGAAAGAGGACTTCGGCGGTGGAGCGAACCGGCTGCCCCCGGTGGATGGCGAAAAGGAGCGTGCGGCGGCCGCCCGGATCGGGCATGGCCTCGAGGGTCTTCACCACAGAGGCCGCGGCCGCAGGGTTCCTCGCCGCGTCCAGGACCACATACGGCCGTCGGGAGATGACCTCGAACCTCCCCGGGAGCTTTACGTTTGTCCACCCCCGCTTGATCGCGTCCCGTCCTAGCTCCCATCCTCCCACTAGCTCACAGAGAGCGCCCAAGGCCAGGGCCAGGTTGGCCTGCTGGTAGAGCCCCAGCGGAGGTGTGGAGAACTCCCCGAGGCCCAAGGGATCCTCCCGGAGGCCCCAGCTCACACGGTCCCAGGAAAACTCCCGCCCTTGGACCTCGTCGGGATCCAGGATCACCAACGCCCCCCCAGCCCGTTTGGTCGCTTCCGCGAACGCGGCCAACGCTTCCACCTTGCGTTCCACGGTGAGGAGGGGAACCCCAGGGGAAGCGGTGTGGGCCTCCTCCCAAGAAGCCCGGGTCCACCCCCGCCCGAACAGGTCCACCCTGTCCTCCTCCACACAGGTAACAAGGGTTAGGAGCCGATGGGGAAGGCAGTTGGCGAGATCGTTACGTCCACCCACCTCGGCTCCCACCACGGCGATCTCCACCTCCTCTTCGGCGAAGAAAAGGAAGGCGGCCGCGGCGAGTTTTTCCACAGGGCGTGCTTGGACCTCGCACCTTTTGTCCACCCGGGAAAGGTAGGGTTCTAGGGCGGTTTGGGGAACCGGTTCGGCCGAGAGCCGTACCATCTCTTGGGGTGCCGAACTGGGGGAGAGGACCCCCACCCTGTACCCGGAGGCGGCAAACGCGGCCTCCAGGAAAGACACCACTGAACCCTTCCCGTGCGAGCCGGTGACGTGGATGGAGGGGAACCCCTCCTCCGGGTTCCCCAGGCGCCCTAAGAGCGCCCGCATTCGCGAGAAGCTCCCCACCACCGGCTGCCGGGGCGAAGTCTGCGTTCTCATAGCTCCAAGTATCGTTTTAACCGCTCCCGTTTCGCGCGCAACTCCTCGGCTTCTGCCTCCGTCTTTTTCACCACCTCCTCCGGGGCCTTGGAGCGGAATTCTTCGTTGGCGAGGCGGGATTCCAGTCCCGAGAGCTTGCGTTCTATCTTTTCCAGGTCTTTGGCGATGCGTTCCTTCTCCCGGGAAAGGTCCACCACCCCGCTCAAGGGGACGAACGCCTCCACCGCCCCCAGGACCACCTTGGCCGTCCCCGGTCCGGGGTCGTAGGCGGGCTCGTGGCGCACCCCCTTCGCCCGGCACAGGCGCCGGATGGCGGGGGCGAAGGCAAGGAGCCGCTCCACCTCTCCCAGTTCGCCGGCAAGGATCACCTCCACCTCCGCCGCGGCCGGCACCCCGAGCTCCGCCCGTACCGCCCGGATCTCCACCACCAGGTCCCGGAACCGGGCAAACCCCTCCTCGGCCGCTGGATCCCGCCAGGAGGGCTCTTCCCGGGGGAAGGGAGCGGTGGCGATGGTCCCCTCCCGGCCCAGGAGCTGCCAAATCTCCTCGGTGATGAACGGCATGAAGGGATGCAGCAGCCGCAGGAGCCGGTCCAACACCTCTACGAGCACGGCTTGAGCCGTCCTCTTTGCCCCGGGGTCGTCCCCGTAAAGGCGGATCTTGGAGAGCTCCAAGTACCAATCACAGAAGTCGTGCCAGGTGAAGTCGTAGAGGGCCTCGGCGGCGAGGTGGAAGTTGTACTTGTCGAGCTCAGCGCGGACCTTACCCACGAGCCAAGAGATCCGGGAGAGGATCCAGCGGTCCTCGGGGGAAAGCTCCCTCCCCTCGAGGGAAACCCCCTCGGGGAGGTCGCGGGTGTTTTGGATGATGAACCGGGCCATGTTCCAGATCTTGTTGAGGAAGTTCCTGCCGTCGTCCAGGGCCTTCCAGGAGAGGCGCCACGAACGCCCCTTGGAGGAGGCCTGGGAGAGGGTGAAGCGGAGGGCGTCCATCCCGTGGGTCTCCTTTACCTCCAGGGGGTCGATGATGTTGCCCCGGGACTTGCTCATCTTCTGGCCCTTTTCGTCCACGATGAGGGGAGTGATATACACCTCCCGGAAGGGGATCTCCCCCATGAAGTGGAGCCCGGTCATGATCATCCGCGCCACCCAGAAAAACAGGATGTCGAACCCGGTGATGAGGAGGGAGGTGGGGTAGAAGGTCCTGAGGTCCTCGGTCTCATCGGGCCAGCCCATCACCCCGAAGGGCCAGAGGGCCGAGGAGAACCAAGTGTCCAGGACGTCCTCCTCTTGCTTCAGGGGGACGTCCTCGCCGTAGTGGGCCCGTGCCCTGGCCGCGGCCTCCTCCTCGTCGCGTCCCACGAAGATCTCCCCGTCGGGACCGTACCAGGCGGGGATACGGTGGCCCCACCAAAGCTGCCTGGAGATGCACCAATCGCGGATGTTCTCCAGCCACTCGTAGTAGACCTTGGTCCAGCGCTCGGGGACGAACCGGATCTTCCCCTCTTTCACCACCTGAATGGCGGGCTCGGCCAGGGGCTTCATTCGTACGAACCACTGGGTGGAGATCAGGGGCTCCACCGGGGTATGGCAACGGTAGCAGTGGCCCACGGCGTGGCGGTAGGGCTCGATTTTCTCCAGGAGCCCCTCCTCCTCCAGGCGCGCGACGACGGCCTCCCGGGCGGCGTAGCGGTCCATGCCGGCGAAGGGGCCGCCGTTCTCGTTGATGGTGCCGTCGGAGTTCAGGATGTTCACCACGGGGAGTCCCTCGCGCTTTCCGATCTCGAAGTCCACGGGATCGTGGCCCGGGGTTACCTTCAAGACCCCAGTACCGAACTCGGGGTCCACCTCCGGGGCCCCGATGATGGGGAGCTTCCTCCCGATGATTGGGAGGACCGCGGTCTTCCCGATCAGATGCTTGTAGCGGGGATCATCGGGGTTCACCGCTACAGCGGTGTCCCCGAGCATGGTCTCGGGGCGGGTGGTGGCGATGACCACATGCCCCCCTTCCTCCAGGGGGTAACGGATGTAGTAGAGGTGCCCCTGGACCTCCTCGTGCTCCACCTCGATGTCGGAGAGGGTGGTGCCACAACGGGGGCACCAGTTGATCATGTAGTCCCCGCGGTAGATGAGGCCCTCATCGTAGAAGCGGACGAACGCCTCCCTTACTGCCCGGGAGAAGCCCGGATCCAGGGTAAACCGCAAGCGGGACCAATCGCACGAGGCACCCAGGGTCTTGAGCTGCTCCACGATTTCGTTCCCGTACTTCTCCTTCCACGCCCACACCCGCTCCAAGAACCGCTCCCTCCCGAGGTCGTGGCGGGTGAGGCCTTCCTTGGCGAGCTCCTGTTCCACCACGTTCTGGGTAGCGATCCCGGCGTGGTCCACCCCCGGGAACCAACAGACTTCGTATCCGTCCATGCGCTTGTAGCGGATGACGATGTCCTGGAGGGTGTTGTTCAGGGCATGTCCCATGTGGAGGCGGCCGGTGATGTTGGGCGGGGGGATAACGATGGAGAAGGGGGGTTTCCCGCTTCGGGGGTTCGCCACCCAAAAGCGGGTATCCAACCAGAACCTGAGGATCCTATCCTCTACCCTTCGGGGGTCGTAGCGCGCCGGGAGCTCCATCTCAGCCTCCAAGCCATTTGGAATCGGCAATATCGTAATGGAGGATCTCTCCCTCGTCGAAGAAGATGGGGATCTCCCGGGCGGAGGTCTCCGGCGAGTCGGAACCGTGGATCAGGTTCATGGTGATGGAGAGTCCGTAGTCGCCGCGGATGGTCCCCGGGTCCGCTTCCAGGGGGTTGGTCTTCCCCATCATCTTCCGCACCACCTCAATGGCCCTGGGGCCCTCCACCACCATGGCCACGATGGGCCCCGAGGTTATGAAAGAGACGAGCTCGCCGAAGAAGGGCTTCTCCTTGTGCTCCGCGTAGTGGCGTTCGGCAAGCTCTCGAGTAACCCGCATCATCTTCATGGCCACGATCTTCAAGCCCTTTTCCTCGATGCGAGAGATGATCCTTCCCATGAGGCGCCGTTGCACCGCATCCGGTTTGAGAAGCACCAATGTCCTCTCCATCACGTTCCCTCCTCGTAATTGCACCGCGTATTGCAGAGTGAAAGACCAGGTTAGTTTAACCTAAATCGTCCGTGCTTCCTTTGGGTGGGAAATGGCCCCCGAACTGAGGGCGAAGTGGGCAAGAGGGGGTAAGATCGAAAGCCGTCCGTTTATCCAGGAGGTGTGAAATGGGGAGGTCTCTGGCAGCGGTGGCGGTGTTTCTCGCGGCGTTGGGCGGGCTCGCTCAAGAATCTTACGCAATCCTCACCGGACATACAGGCCCTATATGGGGTTTGGATCTCTCGCCCGACGGGCGATATCTCGTTACTGCCGGAGGGTGCTTCGACAAGATCGTGCGCCTTTGGGATGTGGAGCTCAAGATGGAGATCTACCCATTTAAGGGCTCCATCGACCGGGTCATGGCCGTTTCCTTCAACGCCGATGGCAAAACCATCGCCTCGGTAGCCCCTATGGAACGAGCGGTGAGACTTTGGGACGTCGATTCCGGCGCTTGTGAGCTGCTCGAATCCCACGCTGGAGCCCTGATGACAGTATCGTTCTCCCCCAAGGGGGGCTTCCTCGCCGCCGGAGCGGCGTCCGGGAAAGTGGAGCTATGGCGAGTCTCTCCGGAGGGCTATACACGCCTTTTCCTCCTCTCCGAACCCACCGATGAGGTGGAGGATGTGGCTTTCTCCCCCGACGAAACGCTCCTTGCGGCCGCCGCGAAGGACGGGAATATCTATATCTGGGATACCGCTATAGGAAAGCTCGTGGTGGCCATTTCGGCGCATGAAGGAGGAGCCCGGGGCGTAGCCTTCTCTCCGAACGGAAAGCTCATCGCCACGTGTGGCACGGATTACCTCGTCAAGATCTGGGAAGGAACCTCCTGGAGGCTACTCCGAGTCTTGGCAGGGCATCGTTGGTTCGTGAACGATGTCTCTTTCTCCCCCGACGGAAGGATCCTCGCCTCGGCTTGTAGCGACGGGACGATCATCCTCTGGGATCCCGCTTCCGGAGAGGCCCTGGCCACGTTGAAAGGACACAGAAAGCCCGTGACCGGTGTCGCCTTCAGCCCCGAGGGAAAATTGCTCGCGTCGTCCTCCGCCGACAAAACCGTGATCCTCTGGGACATGACTAGCTTCGGAGAACCCCGACGTTGAGCGGCACAGGGTCCGGCGAAAAACGCGCCGCTGCGGCGGGCTTCCTTCACCAAACGGTGAAACGGACTTTGCGCCACCATCCCCTCGGATTTGGGACCGGGGTACAGATCCAAGATGCGGGCCACCTCGAGAGCCGATCCGCGCAAAACGTCAGCCGATTTGGTAAACTGGCGGAAACCGGCTGAGGAGCCGTAACCCCTAATAAGGAGGAAGGCGATGAAGAGGACGATCTTTTTCGGGATCACGCTTTTCGCTCTCGGGGCCTTGGCCTTCGGCCAAAGCTCCCAGGATCTGGTCTCGCAGGCCGATGCCCTGTTCCTGGAAGTGGAGTCTACCCTGTATACCCCGGAGATCCACGAGACACTGAAGGGAAAAATGCTCCAGGTCATCGACCTCTACGAGCAGGCACTCGAGCGGGCGGGAGAAGATGTCTACATCCTCACCGAGCTCGCCCACGCCTACTACGTCCTGGCGGACATCTTCACTGAAGACACCAAAGAAAAACAAAAACTCCACATCGCGGGGCAGGAGTACGCCGAACGGGCCCTGAGGGCCGATCCTGATTTCGCCGCCCTGGAGAAGGAAAAGGGGTTCATCGCCGCGGTCAAGGCCCACGGGAACGTGGCCGCCCTTTTCTGGACCTATTCCAACTGGGCCAGGAAGATCGACCTCGGGGGATTGGGGTCCCTTATCGCCGCCGCCTTCCGGGGCGATGACAAGAAACTCTATGCCATCATGGAGCGGTGTATAGAGCTCGATCCCGGGTTCGAATATGGAGGGCCGCTTAGGGCTCTGGCCGCCTACTGGGCCAAGCACCCCTTCAAGAAGGACTTCGACAAGGTGGACGAGCTCCTCACCCAGGCGATGGAGGATTACCCCCAGTACCTGGAGAACAAGCTTTTCTACGTCCAGTACTACCTGATCCCCAAGAAGATGTGGGCCGAGGCCAAGGCGGCCCTGGAGGAGATCTTGGCCGCCGATGTGGGCGAGGGAGATGTGCTCCTCCAGAACGGGATGGTGAAGGTACAGGCGGCGGAGCTCCTGGAGGAGGTGGAGGAGAAGTTAGGCTGATCACCCTGAACGCTTGAGCCGGCCCGTCCGCTTGGCGTAGCGCTCCGCGAGCGAAAACGCCCACGTGCCAAAAACGATCATGGCCAGGCCGCCCAGGAAAAGGAGCACAAGCGGGCGGGCCGCGTCTCCCAATCCCCTTCCCTCCAGGATCGCCCCCCGCATTCCCCGGATGACGTAGGTGGCAGGGGAGACCCGGGCCAAAAACTGAAGCCACCCCGGGAGCACCTCCACCGGGTAGTAGACGCCCGAAATGAGGAGAAGAAGTGCCGCCACCACATTGGTCATCTGCACCCCGCGTTCGGGGAAAAGGAGCGGCATCACCGCCGCCAGGATCCCGAACCCGGTGAAGGAGATGCTTCCCACAAAAAGCCATAAGGTCGCCGCCCCGAGGTCCGCCCCCACGAGGTTCAGGTCAAAGAAGAGGGCGGCCGCAGCGAGAATGAGGAGAGTGCGGGCTACCCCGTAGACTACGGCGAACAAGCTAGTCCCCACAAGATGGGTCAATCGCGAGCTTGGGGCCATGAAGGTATATTCGATGGTTCCCTCCCACCGCTCCCAGGCCACCATCTCGGAGATCACGTAGAAGATCTGGGAAAGGTAAGACCAAACGAGCGTCCCCACGAGGAGGTACAGGGTGAGGTAGTTCCCGTCCACTCCCGGCCCGGATAGCCTCTCCGTGCCCAAGCCGATGTAGGCCACGGCGAGGGAGCTCGTGAGGGAATAGACGAACCAAACCAACTCCCAGCCCCAGTAGCGCTTGGTGAGGTGGATGTTCCGGGCCACGAACCCCCATGTAGCGATGAGCTCACGTCTAAACGGCCTCGGTGCTCTCATCGTCCCTCCATTCCTTTCCGGTGACGGCGAAGAACACCTCTTCCATGGTGGCCTCCGCGCCGTCGCGGCTTACGCGGGCCTTGAGGGCGGCGGGTGTACCTTGGGCCACGATCCTCCCTTCGTCCAGGATTGCAACCCTGTCGCAGATGCGATCGGCCTCGTCCATGTCGTGGGTGGTGAGGAAGACAGTGGTGCCCTCCCGTTCCCTCAGCTCGAGGATCAACTCCTGGACCTCCCGTTTGGAGCGGGGATCGAGGCCGGTGGTGGGCTCATCCAAGAGGAGAAGCCGCGGCGGGTGCAAGAAGGCGCGGGCGATGGCCACCTTCTGCTGCTGGCCCCGGGAGAGTTGTTCCATGGGCTTCCCAACCCGCTCGGGAGGGAGCCCCAAACGCGAAAAGAGCTCCCGTGCCCGCCTGGCCGCGATCCTCCCCGGGATCCCGTAGAGCCGGGCCCCATAGAGGAGGTTTTCCATGGGGGAAAGCTTCTTGAAGAACGCCGCCTCGGTGGAGACCCGGTGTATCAACTCCCGGACCTTACGGGCCTCGCGCACGACATCGTAGCCGAAGACCCGCACCTCGCCGGCGTCGGGAAGGAGGAGGGTGGCCACGATACGAACGAGGGTGGATTTCCCGGAGCCGTTGGGCCCCAGGACCCCGTAGATCTCCCCCGGGGCTACCCGGAGGCCGATCCCCCACAGGGCACGTACCTCCCCTTTGCGGCCCTTGAGAAACCGCTTCTTGAGGCCTTTTATCGAGAGGGCATCCATGCGAACCTCCGCAGCAATACATCAGGTCAAAACAAGAACATTTGGGGCGTACGCCCCACCGCGGGATCAAACCGAGGGCCGCGTGCGGGTCATCCCCTCATGAAGGATCGCCTCGCGGTGAGTTTACCCTGCACCCGGCAGGGAGCAAAGGGATCGGCACAGTCTAAACCCCGTTTGCTTCCGCTTTCTCCGCTAGCTTTTCGTCAACGGTGACGAGAGGGATCTTTAAAGCTCGAGAAAGATAGAGATAGCTCGCGTCACAAGTGGTCAGTCCGGTGTCCAACGCTAGCCGCAACACTTCCGGGTGTTCCACCTCCGTCCAAAAGGGCTTAAAGCGGCCGTATCCGCGCTTCTAGCGAACATCGCTGTCTCCCCTCACCGATGCAGCGGCTTCGTCTCCGGTCGCAAGGTCCAGCGCACGGATTCTCCTACAGGCCTCCTCCACCGTCAGGCGCCTGGGATTAAGGGCTTCCTCCAGAACGGCCATGAGCTCACCCTGGAGGGAGCGATGATGTCGCTTAGCTCGCTCTCTAAGCCTCTCCACCAGCCTATCCGGGACGTTCTCGATGGAAAGGTTCACCGGCATGTGCTCCCCCTTGAATTTGGACCATTTATTATGTCCCGCACGTAAAGCCTGGAGCCCACGAGGCAAAGGTGGTCGCCGGTCTCCGCTTGTTGCTGCCAAATTATTTGGCGAAAGAAGAAAGAAAGCGGGGCAAAGTGCCCCGCTCCATCCGCCGAAACAGCTGCATTAAATGACACCCAGCTCTTTCCCCACCTTGGCGAACTTATCCAGGGCGAAGTCTAAGTCCTCTTTCGTGTGGATCGCCGAGATCATCACCCGGATCCGGGCCTTCCCTTTCGGCACCGTGGGATAGGTGATGGCCTGGGCGAAAATCCCCTCGTCAAAGAGTCTCTTCGAAAACTCCCACGCGGTCTTGGCCTCCCCCAGCATGACTGGGGTGATGGGGGTTTGGGATTCTCCCGTGTCGAACCCGAGCTTCTGCATTTCTTCTTTGAAGTAACGGGCGTTGTCCCAGAGTTTGCGCACGGGCTCATCCGTCTCCATGAGCACATCCACCGCCGCGATGCAGGCGGCCACATCCGCCGGAGTCACGGCCGAGGAGAAGAGGAACGGGCGCCCCCGCTGCCTCAGGTACTCCACGATCTCCTTCTTCCCGGCGACATACCCTCCCATGACCCCGAAGGCCTTGGAAAGCGTCCCCACCTCGATGTCCACGCGGCCGTGGAGCCCGAAGTGGTCCACGATCCCCCGACCGTGGTCCCCGAGGACCCCTTCCCCGTGGGCGTCGTCCACCATCACCAAAGCATCGTATTTTTCAGCTAGCTCAACGATCTCGGGAAGCGGGGCCAAATCCCCGTCCATGGAGAAGACCCCGTCGGTGACGATGAGCTTGCGCGGGACGTCCTTGTACTCCTCCAGCGATTTGGCCAGGGCGTCTACGTCCCGGTGGGGGTAGATCACCCGCTGAGCCTTGGTGAGACGACACCCGTCGATGATGGAAGCGTGGTTCAGCTCGTCGGTGAAGATCACGCCGTCCTTCCCGATGATGGCGGGGATGGTGGCGAGGTTGGCACAGAAGCCAGACTGGAACGTCACCGCGTCCTCGGTCTTCTTGAACTCGGCGAGTTTGCGCTCGAGTTCTATGTGCAGGGACATGGTGCCGGCGATGGACCTCACCGCCGCGGGCCCCACCCCGTATTCCTCGATGGCCTTGAGGGCGGCCTCCTTGAGACGAGGGTCGTTGGCAAAGCCGAGGTAGTTGTTGGAGCACATGTTGAGCACGCGCTTTCCGTCTACCACGGTCCAGGCGCCCACGGCGCTGCCGATGGTGCGGATGATGTTGAAGAGCCCCTGTTGTTTGAGGTTTTCAAGCTCTGTTATGAAGAAATCATATTTCCCCATTTCTCCCCCCTCGCTCTTTTCGTAGTGGATTCGCCCCAGCTTAGCCCCGGAAAACAGTTTGGGCAAACGACCAGCAAAACCATAGAATACCTTGACGATGAAAGCCTTGATGAAAACTGAGGCCAAGGAAGGACTGGAATTGACGGAAGCGGAGACGCCCCGGCCGGGGCCGGGGGAAGTCCTCGTCAAGGTGAAGGCGGCCTCCATTTGTGGAACGGACCTCCACATCTATTCCTGGGATGAGTGGGCCCGCTCCCGGATTGCTCCCCCCCTCATAATCGGGCACGAGTTCTGTGGCCAGGTGGAGGAAGTTGGGCCGGGGGTAGAGGGGGTGGCGCCCGGGGACTACGTATCCGCTGAGACCCACATCTACTGTGGCCGCTGTTATATGTGTCGCACGGGCCGAGCACATCTCTGCGAGGAAATGAAGATTATCGGCGTCGACCGCCACGGTGCCTTTGCCGAATACATCGTGGTGCCGGCCAAGGTACTGTGGAAGAACGACCCGGAGTTGCCCGTAAACATCGCTCCCCTGCAGGAGCCTTTCGGGAACGCAGTCCACGCGGTGAAACGGGCCGAAGTAGGGGGAAAGCGGGTCGCCATCTTCGGCGACGGACCCATCGGGATATTCGCCTGTGCCATAGCCCGGAGGCTCGGAGCCAAGGCTGTATGGCTTGTGGGCTTGAGCCCGCGGCGCCTCGAGGTGGGGAAATCCCTGGGGGCCGACGAAACCCTCGACGCCTCCGCGGTGGACCCCGTGGCAGAACTCCGCCGCTTAAGCGGCGGCCGGGGGGTTGACGTGGTCCTCGAGATGTCAGGTTCCCCTAAAGCCTGGGAGGAGGCGCTCCGGTCGGTGGCCTTGGGGGGCCGGGTGGTGGCCTTCGGGTTGAGCCACGAGAGGATCCCGTGGGATTTGAACACCGTGGTGTTCAACGAGATCGAGATCGTGGGGGTGGTGGGAAGGCTAATCTTCGAAACCTGGTATGAGACGCGCGATCTCCTCGCGGAGATCGACATCTCCCCCGCGGTGACCGACGAGCTCCCCCTGGACGACTTCGAAGCTGGGTTCGGCAAACTCTTCCGCCGCGAGGCGGTGAAGGTGGTGTTGTACCCATGAGGATCGTGATCGAAGCGGAATCGGTCGGAAAGGTGGAAGCGGAGCTCCAGCCCGAGAAAGCACCACGTACGGTGGGCGCCATCGCGGAGGCCCTCCCCTTCGAGGGGGTCGCCCGCCGTTGGGGAGAAGAGGTCTACTTCGAGATCCCGGTAGAGGCCGAGGGGGAGAACCCCGTGGAGGTGGTGGAAGTGGGAGATATCGGCTATTGGCCTCCCGGGCGTGCCCTGTGCATCTTCTTCGGCCCCACTCCGGCCTCCTTTAGCCCCGACGAGATCCGGCCTGCAAGCCCGGTAAATCCGGTAGGAAGGATCCTCGGAGATCCCAAAGCCTTCGCCGCCGTGCGCGATGGCGAGCGTATCCGCGTAAAACTGGCCGAAATCGAGTAAAATTATGTCGCTTTCATTCCCTGAGAAACCTCGCTAGGACAGGAGGTGGTGGGGAGTGAGCGACCCTATACCTGGGCTGATCGTGCGTACCAAGGCCGGAAACGTGAAGGTCCTATGCCGGGACTGCCTCAAGGCATCGGAGTACGAAGAAGTGGTGGACTCGTTCAAGAGCGTTATCTCGAGCCGTTGTGTCAAATGCAACAAGCTCGTCATCCTAAACTCCCCCGAACCGGAATACCAGCTTCAGCTTTCCAATAATTGAACTGAGCACCGCCGGTGTCGCGCCACGGCCCCCTCTGGGATGTGGGGGCCAATTTTTTGTGCCGGTGTAGCTCAACTAGGTGGCTTCGGCGAGAGCACGTAGAGGAGGACGACAGCGTAATGGCAAGCACTCCCTGCCAAGACGAGCAGGTGCCATATGGTGTGCATGAACGGGACGTATCGGCCCAAGGCGTAGAACGCCACCCCCACCGTGTAACAAAGCCCCCCGGCCACCACCAGCCAGAACCCGGTCCCCGGGAGCCGGAGGTGGAGCGCCTGCAGGGCCACGACCGCGAGCCAACCCATTCCCAGGTACATGAGGACCCAGGCCACGGGGAAACGGTCCCGGAGGTAGATCCTGAAACCGATCCCGATGGCGGCCAGGGCCCAGATGGCGGCGAGCAACCCCAGGCCCAAGGGGCCCCACAGGGGGAGCAGACAGAACGGGGTGTAGGTGCCGGCGATCAGGAGGTAAATCGCCACATGGTCGAAAAGCTTCAACGAAGGCCGGGGCGTGGCAGCCTTGGCCCCATGGTACAGAGAGGACGCAGTGTAAAGGGTAGTCAGACTGACCCCGTATATCGCCGCGGCCGCCAGTGCCCGGGGCTCCCCCGAGCGGTAGCCCACGGCGAGCAAGCCCCCGAGCCCGGCCAGGGCGAGCACAGCCCCAAGGCCATGGAGCCCCGAGTTCACGACCTCCTCCCAGAAGCGCGCCCGTCCCATCGCCTCCGACCGTTGTATCCGAAAAACGGCGGCCGGGAAAAGCATGGCCTTTCCTCCGTGCCAGCAAGGAACTCGCACCCTAGGGTTGTTTTTGGTGATAGTGAAGTCTAGTGTTAATGTCGTTGGGAGTTAAGGAGCGCCCACGGGATTCGACTCACGGGTAGAGGGCGTTAGGGCGTTTCTCCTGGTTTGGTTCGGCCAGCTGGTCTCTCTCGTCGGTTCGAAGCTCACCGGGTTCGCCTTGGGTGTGTGGGCGTTTCAGACCACGGGCTCCGTCACCCGCTTCGCCCTCATTATGGTGTCCACCTCCCTTCCCGGGATCCTCCTTTCGGGGGGATCATCGCCATCGACTTCGCTACTTCCTCTTCGCCGTCTCCACCCTGGTCGCCGTGCGCATCCCCCGCCCCGCCCGGGCCGCCCCCGCCGACGAAAAAGTCTCCCTCCTCCGGGAGGCCCTGGACGGCTGGCGGTACATCGCCGCCCACCGCGGCCTCTTGGGCCTGTTGCTCCTCTTCGCCCTGGCGAACTTCACCATCGGCCTGGTGTACGTCCTCTTCACCCCCCTGGTTTTGAGCTTCTCCACCAGCGCGGTCCTGGGGAGCCTCCTTTCGGTAGGGGGTATTGGGTTCCTGGCCGGATTTCCTCCGAACGTTCTCATCTTGGGGATTGCCGCGTTCTCGGTGTATTTCTCCATCCCCATCGTCAACGGATGCAGCCAAGCCATCTGGTTGGCCAAGACCCCGCTGGAGCTCCAGGGAAGGGTGTTTGCCACCCGGCGGATGATCGCCTGGTCCTCGCTCCCCTTGGCCTACCTCCTCGCCGGACCTTTGGCGGACCGGGTGTTCGAGCCCCTGTTGGCGGTGGAAGGGCCGTTGGCCGGGAGCATAGGGAGGTTGATCGGGGTGGGACCAGGCCGAGGGATCGCCTTCCTGTACATGGTCTTCGGGGGCTTCATCCTGGGGGTGACCATGTGGGCGATGCTCTATCCGCGGCTGCGGCGCCTGGAGCTCGGGATCCCCGACGCCCTCCCCGCCTGAACCGCGGCTGCAAATCCGGCTGAAAAGAGCCCGTTTCAGCCGAGCTCCTCCAACGCGGCCAAGAAAAGCGCCAGATCATCGGGGGTATTGAAGCAATGTGTGGAGACGCGGATCCCCCCGGCGCGCACGTGGACCTTTAGCCCCCGCGAGAGGAAGTGTCTGTCCACGGCCTCCCGGGCTTCCGGAGACCCGAGATCCCACGGCCCGCGCACAAGCACGATCCCCGCCCGCTCCGCAGCGGCCAGGGGCGTGACGACCTCACACCCCCGCTGGGATAGTTCCCCGATGAGCTTTCCGGAAAGCTCCAGCGCCCTCTCCTCGATCCGCGCCAGGCCAATCTCTAGGAAGTACTCCAGGGACGCGGCAAAGGCCGAGAAAAGCACCGGATTGAGCCCCACCCCGTCGAACCGAGAGGCCCCGGGGGCATATCCGACGAAATCCCTTACCCATACACCTCCACCGCACACGGCATCCCAGAGGTTTCCGTACTCCTCGGGAGATATGTTGGGGAATCCCACCGCCGCAGGGCGGAGCGCCTCGGCGACTTCCTCCCTTGCGTAAAGAAACCCCGTTCCCTCCGGACCGCAAAGCCACTTGTAGCCACCGCACGCCAGGACGTCCACCCCCAGGTCCCGGGGATGTATCCGGATCACGCCCACCGACTGTATCGCATCCACCACCAAGAGCGCCCCGTGGGCGCGGGCGAGCTCAGAGAGGCCGGCGAGATCCACGCGGAATCCACTTCCGAATTGAACGTGACTCACGGCGATGACCCGGGTGCGCCGGTCCACCGCCTCCGCGAAGGCGTCCAGGGGCAACTTCCCGTCCCGGGAACCGACGACCCGGATCTCGATCCCGCGGAGATGGGCTTGGTGGTACCAGGGAACGGCGTTGGCGGGGTACTCCTGGTCGGTGATGACCACGTTGTCGCCCTGCGACCAGGGGAGGGCCACGGCGACGGCGTTCAGCCCCTCCGTGGTGGAGCGGGTGAGGGCCACCTCCACGGGATCCACCGAGAGGAGCCGGGCGACCAAGTCCCGCACCTTCTGGGAGATTCCCTCCTCAAAAGCCGTGGGGTCGAAGCCGGTGTGGAGTGCTTGTTGGATCCTCTCCAGGGATCGCTTGGGCATGGGCCCCGTTCCCGCCGAGGCGAGCCACACCACCCGCTCAAGGAGCGGGAACTCGCGCCGGAACGACTGAAATTCCATCAACTAAACGGGGTTACCTCCCGGTGGGAGAGTGAAGTGAGCCTCTCGTAGCCGATGGAGTAAAGGTGCTTGTGTTTTCCTGGATCGCCGTGGATCGCCACCACATCGGCGATGAAGAGCTCGTGGTCCCCGGCCTTCACCCTCTCCTTTACCCGGCACTCATAACACACGGTGGCCCCCTCGATTAGCGGAGGCCTCACCACCTCGGCGGGGATCGTCTTGAGGCCTGCCTCGGCGAGCTTGTCCCGGCCGCGTCCGGAGACGGTGCCGCAATGCCACGCCCCCCTCCACTGGTCCTCCGCGGGGAAGCACAGCACGAACTCACCACAGTACTCCAAGCACTCGTAGGAGTAGCGCTCCGGTCCCACCGCGATGGCGATCATCGGCGGCTCCCACGAAACGTAAGTCCACCACCCGAGCCCGATGGCATTGGGCTTTCCGTTTTTATCCACCGTCACCGCCAACACGTACGGATACGGGGACGCGAGCTTTATTGCCTCCTCCCAAGAAAGCTCCTTCAGCATCTCCACCTCCTTGGCCCGCCGTCACGGGCGATGTATATCGCCGTCTGTCCACGGTATACGGAAATCCTGGTCAACGTCGGAGACAAGCTCCGACGTTACTGATCCTGCCCGGCCAAAGCCTCACCGGGAGGGGGGCGACATGGACCTCACCCAGATCTCTTTCGGCAACAAATGCCCGTAGCCTCACATATAGCGCCTCGAGGGCGGCCTGGTGGCTCCTGGTAGGATGAGGCGGCATGATCAACCTCCCATCGGAAAGCTCCAGATACCGATTGATCTCGGGAAGCGAAAAGTAATCTGCCTCGGTCCACTGCCCCTGGGGCGGGAAGAGTTCGGTCACCGGGGCCTGCTCGTGCCGGGCCATCGCCGTCACCCCACGGCGATCATACAACCAGCACCGCGGCCCCGCGAATCCTCCGCTCCTTAAGCTTTACGAGGGCCTCGTTCGCCGCATCCAAGGGGAACGGCGTTACCTCGGTCTCGATGGGGATCTCCACCGCGTAACGCAGAAGCTCGCGGGCGTCGGCCCGGGTAGCGTTGGCCACCGAGACCACCTCCCGCTCCTGGTACAGGAGGGAATAGGGCATCTCCGGGATGGGGGTCATGTGGATCCCGGCCAAAGAGAGCCTTCCCCCTCTATCCAGAGAGCGGAGGGCCTCCGGGACGATCCACCCGGCGGGGGCGTAGATCACCGCGGCGCCCAGGGGCTCCGGGGGGCGATCCTGCGCCTCTCCCACCCAAGCAGCCCCGAGCTCCCGGGCCAGGGCCTTGTTCTGGGGACTTCTCGTGAACACGTAGACCTCCCAGCCGAGGTGCCTCGCGATCTGGATGGCGATGTGGGCCGAAGCCCCGAAGCCGTAGAGGCCCAGTCTCCCCGGCTCCCTCCCTTGAATCGCGCGCTTCAAGGCCCGGTACCCCACGATCCCTGCGCAAAGAAGGGGCGCCACGTTCTCATCGGGAACCCCCTCGGGGATAGGGTAAACGAAGTCCGCGTAGGCCACGGTATATTCGGCGTACCCCCCGTCTGCGTCCCACCCGGTAAAGAGGGCACGTTCACAGAGGTTCTCCGCGCCGCGGCGGCAAAAACGACATTCCCCACAGGCCCAATGGAGCCACGCCACCCCCACCCGCTGCCCCTCCGAGATCCCCTCGACCCCCTGTCCCACGGCCTCGACACGCCCCACGATCTCGTGTCCCGGGATCAAGGGCACTTTGTGCAAGGGAAGGTCTCCCTCCACGATGTGGAGGTCGGTGTGGCACACCCCGCAAACCGTGACCTTTATGAGGACTTGGGCACTTTCCGGCCGCGGGGAAGGGACTTCCCTAAGCAAAAGGGGCCGGTCCTCCACCGGCCCCTGGCGCTCCAACACCTGAGCCCTCATCGCCTTCAACGCTTGCGATGGGTAATGATCTCGTCCACGAGGCCGTATTCCTTGGCCTCTTCCGCGGACATGAAGAAGTCGCGGTCAGTGTCGTGTTCGATCTTCTCCTTGGGCTGGCCGGTGTGGTGGGCGAGGATCTCGTTTATCCGGTCTCGGATCTTCATGATCTCCTCAGCGTGGATCTTGAGGTCCACCGCCTGCCCCCGCACCCCACCCCAGGGCTGGTGGATCATGATGCGGGAATTGGGGAGGGCGAAGCGTTTCCCCTTCTCGCCCCCGGCCAGGATCAGGGCCGCCGCCGAGGCCGCCATCCCCACACATATGGTCTGCACGGGGCACTTCACGTACTGCATGGTGTCGTAGATGGCCAGCGCCGCGTGCACGTCCCCCCCGGGGGAGTTGATGTAGAGGTAGATGTCGCGCTCAGGGTCCTCGGCCTCGAGGCAGAGGAGCTGAGCGATGATGTTGTCCGCCGCCCCTGAATACGGGGCGCCCCCGGCGCTCAGGATGATCTCCCCGGAAAGGAAGATAATCCTGTCCTTGAACAGGCGGGCGAAGGCCCGCTCGTAGTAGCGCATCATGCGCTCTTCCTCGTAGGGCCACTGAAGCTTCATCCTTCCTCCTTCCCCTTTTTCGCGTGCTCCAAGATCCAGTCCGCCGCCCGCTCGAATATCCACCGGGACCGCACCAAGTCCTCCTCCACCTCCAGGGAGCGGGCCATGTTCCGCACCTCGTCCTCGGAAGGGTAAAGGCCCTTCTGGGATGCCACCAGCCGCGAGACGATCCAGCGGCGCATCCGGCGCCGCACCACCTCCTCCACCTCGGGGCGGAGTTCTTCCTTTTTCCCGTGGCGGGCAAGCTCTATCTCCACCTCCTCCTCCAGGAGGCTCGGAGGCACCTCGATCCCGAGCTTTTCGGCCAGGGCGTCCAGCGCCGCCAGGCGCATGCGCCCTTTTCGTTCGGCTTCCTTACGCTGGCGGATCTCGGCCCTCGCCCTTTCTTTGAGCTCCTCCCAGCTTTCCTCGCCGTAGTGGGCCGCCACCTCTTCTTCGGTGGGGATGGTCATCTTGTAGACCTGGGTGACCTCGATGGAGAGCTTCCGACCCTTTTCGTCCTCGATCACTACGATATCCCCGGGGCGCTTCCCCAGGAGCTTGTGGGGAAGGCCTTCCTCGCCCTCCCCCACCTCCACCTCGTAGAGGTCATCGCGATGCTTGAAGCGCACCACATCGCCCGGTTCCGCAGGACCGTCCTTGGGCTCGAGGATGGCGGCGCGTCGCTTGAGTTCCTCTAGGGTCTCCGTGAGCTCCTCTTCCTCCACCTCGGCCGCCGGGGCCTCGGGAAGCTCCAGATCCAGTTCGTCGGGGATCTCTACCTCGGGCCACACGGCGAAGGTGGCCTGGAAGACGAGGCGCTTTCCCCGCTGGAACTCCTTTATCTCCACTTTGGGGGAGGAGAGAGGCTTGAGCTGGTGTTCCTCCATGGCTTTGGGGAGCCATTTGTCCACCAGGATCTCTTTGACCTCGTCGTCGAAGAGATCCGGACCGTAACGGGAAAGGAGCACCGCCTTTGGGACCTTGCCGGGCCGGAAGCCGGGAACGTTCAACTCCCGGACCACCCGCCGATAGGCCTCGTCCTCGGCGGCGCGGAGTTCCTCCTCGGTTAGCTCCACCACTACGGTAACCTCGTCGCCTTCACGCTTGACCTCGATCTTTGCTTTATCGGCCATGACGGGTGATTATACGCGTACCTTCCTCGCTTTACCCCTACCAGGAAATATAGCCCCAGATGCGGAAGGCCACCTCCCCCAGCCACTGGAGCACCGGGGTGAAGTAAAGCAACGCAAAGAGGATCAAGATCCCGAACATCCCCAGCGAGAGGTACTGGCGCCGGAGGTCCGGGGGAAGGAAGAACGCCAACACCTTGGAGCCGTCCAACGGGGGGATGGGGAGGAGGTTCAAAAACGCAAGGAAGAGGGAAATCACGCCCAAATAGGTCAGAAACACCATGGGCCAGTAGAGGAAGTCGGGGGGGCCCGTGAGCCAAAGGAGCCGCCCGAGCCCGGCGGCGAGGAGGGCCACACCCATGTTGGTCGCGGGCCCCGCCAGGGAAACGTACATGATCCCCCGAGGTGGATCCCGGAAGTACCAGGGGTTTATGGGCACGGGCTTGGCCCACCCGAAGACCGGGACATTCACCCGGGTCACCAGCCGCATGAAGACCAGTATCCCGGGGATGAGGATGGAGCCGATGGGATCGATGTGTCGCAGGGGGTTCAGCGTGAGGCGCCGGGAGAGCTTGGCGGTGGGATCCCCCAGCTTCCACGCCACATACCCGTGGGCCACCTCGTGGGGGATCACACTGCAGATGAGGGCCAATACTGCCAACAGCCCTTCAAGCGCTCGGTCCATCCTCCCCTCCCGGCCGCACCACGATCACTTGCTCTTTGTACACCGCGAACGCCCCGGGCGGCGCCCCTTTCGGCTTCCGCAGGTGTCTCACCTCGGTATAGGTCACGGCGACCTTTGTATCATACCGGGCCTTGGAATGCCAGGCCGCGAGTCGGGCCGCCTCCTCCAGCACCTCTTGCGGTACCTCCCTCCCGGCGCACTTCAGGATCACGTGGGCCCCGGGGACCCCGCGGGCGTGTAGCCACAGGTCCCGGGGATGGGCCTCCCGCACCAACCTTTCGTTCTCTCGGGCCGAACGCCCCACGAGCACCCGATATCCCCCGATGGTGAACTCCCGCGGCCGAGGCTTTTCCTCCCTCGGGGCAGCCGGGGGGCGGGGAACCCTCACCCCCAGGGCCTCCAGCTCCCCCTCCAGGTACGGGGCGAGGTACGGCCTCCCCTCGAGCTCCCGGAGAAGCTCCCCCAATTCCTCCAGCTCTTCCCGCAGGCGCTTTAGCCTCCGGGGAAGCTCACCTTGAGCCCGGCGGAGCTTCCGCGCCCGGGCGTAGAGCCTCTGGGCATATTCTTGGGGTGGGATCGCGGGGTCCAGCGTGATCCTTACGGGCTCTCCGTCGAACCCTTCCACCTCGATCTCCCGCGTCCCCCGGGGGATCTCGTGGAGCCGGGTGAGGATGAGGTCCGCCTTGGTCTTGAGTTCCTCCCATCCCCGGGCCTCCCCGAGCTCCTCCTCCACCTTCCGCAAGGCGCTCCGCTTCCGTTTGATGGCGTCGCGGACCGCCCGGATAAGCGTGCGGGCCTCGCCCAGGAAAAGGTCCTCCTCCCGCACCCGGTCCAGGGCTTGGAAGTAGTGGGGAAACTCCTCCCCGTCCCCAAGCTCCGGCCGGGGAAAAAAGGAAGCTACTGGCCCCCTGGGGGTACGGTAGAGGTACCCCCGGGGCTCCGCGGACAGGAGTTCCTCGACGAGCTCTCGGAGCTCCTTCTCCGTGGGGGTCCGCCCGAGCCTGGCCTCCAGGGCCCGCTTGATCCCAGGGCCCACTCCCTCCGCGGGATCCTCCGGCCGCCCCCAATCCACGGGGGAAAGCCCCGCTTCCCCCAGGGTGCCCAGCACCCTCGTCCCCTGCACCAGGAGGACGTTCCCCCGCCGGGGGCGGTAGTCGACCACGAGATCCACCTCGGGGAACCGGAGCCTGAGGGCCCGATCGTAGCCCGCCTGCTCCAGGGAAAGGAGGGGCCTTCCCCGCAAGTATTTTCGCAGGAGCGCTGCGAACGCCGGGGGGCGGTCCGGTGTGGGGGGGCGGAGCTCGGTGCGGTGGAACGCTTTATCCAAGGGATCGATGACTAGCGCCCCGGGAGGCGAGAAAATGCGCAGGAAGATCACTTCCCCTACTTGGTAAACCTTGGCCACCCTCCCACCGACGAGGGGTTCCACCTCCCGCAACGCGGCCCGGAGCTCCACCCCCTCCATCCCCTAGCCCCTCTCCACCGGAAGGATAAGGCACGTGGGGCCGCCCGATCCCTTCACGAACTCCGAGAGGTCCACGGGGTGGACCGAGACCCCCGCCGCCTCCAGGACCTCCGCCACCACGCGCTGGGAGCGTTCCACCAAGACTTCGTCCGGCCGCAGGCAGATGACGTTTCCGCTCACAAAGTCATCCGGGGGCACCTCGATTACATCGAACCCCCTGAAGAAGTCACGGGGGAAGACACCGGCACAGGCCAACACCCGATCCGGGGCCACCATGCTCATGGCCCCCCCGATGTGGAGGTAGAGGGAAGGAACCCGGGCGACCCGGACCTCGTATCCCATGCGTTCCAGGATCGCCGCGAGCTGGCGCACCCCTTCATCGTTGGTACGGGAGGACCTCCCCACGAACGCCACCTGCCCCGCCAGGATCACGTCCCCTCCCTCCAGGGTACCCGGGGGTTCAATACGGCCCGCACGGGGGATCCCCAAGTTCTCCAGGTGCCGGGCGAGCCAAGCCTCCTCCCCCCGCCGGGTGGGAAGGCCCATGTGGAGCTCCACGAACCCCTCGGGGGTCACCACGATGGGGTCCCGGGTGAACACGGAGTTGGGATGGCCGGGGAGTTCGGAGACACAGGTCACCTCTGCCCCGTACAACCCCAGGAGCTCCCGCAGGCGGGCGTGTTGGGCCTGGGCGCGGGGGAGGTGGGCGGGCGCGGCGATGTTGTGCACCCGTGGGTCATCGTAGGTCACGTACTCCCTCCCCGGAGGGCACACCACCACGTGTCGCAAGGTTTCACCTTCGTTCCTTAGCATTCGTGTTCCCCCTTCCCGAAGACAGGGTGTACAGCGAAAACTTGACCGTTTTCCTTTCCCATCGATAATATTAGCGCCTCACGGGGCCGGCGTAGCTCAGCTGGCAGAGCGGCGGTTTCGTAAACCGCAGGTCGGAGGTTCGAATCCTCTCGCCGGCTCCAGCTTTTTCTTTTCCAGACTACCTTTTGTAGTTCCACAATGTGATCAATGTCCCCTTGCTCACCGCGCTTCCCCGGGGTTATGTTAACGGGGTGTGTAATACGCGATACGCCTAGGGTGAGGGGGGAAAGATGATCCAATTCGTAAAGAAAAGGGATGGGCGTGTTGTGCCCTTCGATCCGGAAAAGATAACCCGGGCCATCGAGCGAGCACTGCGGGAGACCGGGGAAGGGACCCCTGGCGTTTCCCAGGAGCTCGCCGAGAAGGTGATAAAGACCCTCGAGACGCGCTTCGTGGGCCTATTCTCCCCCCCCAGTGTGGAGGAGATTCAGGACGTGGTTGAAGAGGTGTTGATGGCGGCGGGCCTCTTCCGCACCGCCCGGGCCTACATCCTCTACCGTTACCAACACAAGCAGATGCGGGAGCTCCGGGACCTCGTGGCCCCGGAGGCGGTGGAGGACTACCTGAACGAGGCCGACTGGCGGGTGCGGGAGAATGCCAACATGTCGTTTTCGCTTCAGGGCCTCAACGTCTTCCTCACCGAGAAGATCATCTCCCGTTACTGGCTTTCCCGGGTGTATCCATCACATGTCCGCAATGCTCATGAAAACGGTGATTTCCACATCCACGACCTCGGGACACTTGGCCCCTACTGTGTGGGGTGGGACATCCGGGACCTGCTCCTGCAGGGGTTCGGCGGGGTGCGGGGAAAGATCCACTCCAAGCCCCCCAAACACTTCCGCACGGCGCTTTTGCAGGCGGCCAACTTCCTCTACACCCTCCAGGGAGAGGCCGCCGGGGCCCAGGCCTTTTCTTCCCTCGATACCTACCTCGCCCCCTTCATCGCCTACGACGAGCTCACCTATTCCCAAGTGAAGCAGGCCATCCAGGAGTTCGTGTTCAACCTGAACGTGCCCACCCGGGTGGGATTCCAGACCCCCTTCACCAACGTGACTCTCGACATCCGCGTTCCCCGTTTCATGGAGCGAGAACCGGTGATCATCGGCGGGAAGCCCCAGCGCTCAACCTATCAGGAGTTCGCCCGGGAGATGTCCTGGTTCAACCGGGCCTTCGCCGAGGTGATGGCCGAAGGAGACGCCACGGGGCGTCCCTTCACCTTCCCCATCCCTACCTACAACATCACCCCCGACTTCCCCTACGACGATCCGGATCTCGAGCCCATCTGGGAGATGACGGCCAAATACGGGATCCCTTACTTCGCCAACTTCGTCAACTCCGATATGCGCCCCGAAGACGTCCGTTCTATGTGCTGTCACCTGCGGTTGAACAACGAGGAGCTCCGCAAGCGGGGCGGGGGGCTCTTCGGCGCCAACCCCCTCACCGGCTCTATAGGGGTGGTCACCATCAACCTCCCCCGGATCGGGTACCTGGCCAGGAACGAGGAGGAGTTCCTGGAGCGGCTGGAAGAGCTGATGGAGCTTGCCAAGCAATCGTTGGTGATCAAGCGCAAGCTCCTCGAGCGCCTCACCGAGGCCGGGCTCTACCCCTACTCCCGGTTCTGGCTGCGGGGGGTGAAGCAAGCCACGGGCGAGTACTGGAAGAACCACTTCTCCACCATCGGGATCATCGGGATGAACGAGGCCTGCTTGAACCTCTTCGGGCAAGACCTCTCCCACCCCGAGTGCATCGCGTTCGCGGAGAGGGTTTTGGACTTCATGAACGAAAAGCTGGTGCGCTTTCAGGAGGAAACCGACCACCTCTGGAACCTGGAGGCCACCCCGGCGGAGGGGACCAGCTACCGTTTGGCCTTGCTGGACAAGAAACGCTTCCCCAAGATAATCGTGGCCAACGAGGAGGAGGTGCAGAGGGGGGCCGCCCCCTACTACACCAACTCCACCCACCTCCCGGTGGAGTTTTCCGATGATCTTTACCGCGTGCTCGTGCTACAGGATCCATTGCAGGTGAAGTACACCGGGGGAACGGTGCTCCACATCTGGTTGGGCGAGCGGGCGCCCACCGGCGAGGCGGTGAAGGCGCTGGTGCGCCAGATCGTAAGGCATTTCCGCCTCCCCTACTTCACCATCACCCCCACCTTCTCCGTTTGCCCCTCCCACGGGTATCTCGCGGGGGAGAGGGACCATTGTCCCAAATGCGGCGCGCCCGCGGAAGTCTACTCCCGGGTGGTGGGGTATCTGCGACCGGTGGAACAGTGGAACGCCGGGAAGAGATCGGAGTTCGCGCGGCGGCTCACCTTCAACGTGGGCCGCGTCCCCGCCCAGGGATGAAGATCGCCCATTTCCTGGGGCTCTCCCTCATCGATTACCCCGGGAAGGTGGCGGCGGTGATCTGGACCGCGGGGTGTAACCTGCGGTGTCCCTTTTGTTACAACCCAGAGCTGGTCCTTCCGGAATACGTGAAGCGCCTGAAGCTCTTGGATCCCCATGACGTCCTGGGGGAGCTCAGCCAGCGGGCCGGGTTCGTCGAGGGACTCGCCGTCACCGGGGGCGAGCCCACCCTCCAAGGGAACCTGGAAGGGTTCCTGAGGGAGGCAAAGGACCTGGGGCTTGCGGTGAAGCTCGACACGAACGGAACGCGTCCGGAGGTCCTGGAGCGACTGCTTTCCGCAGGCCTCTTGGATTACGTGGCCTTGGATGTAAAGGCACCCTTCGCCCGGTACCACGAGCTCGTGGGGCTACCCCGGGAAGCGGCCCGGGAAGTGGTCTCCCGGGTGCGGCGGTCGCTGGATCTCCTGGCGACGGGAGAAATCCCTTTTGAACTTCGCACCACCGCGGCTCCGGGTCTGGATGCCGCTGATATTATCCAGATCAAGCGGCAGATCCCCGAGGGGGCCAAGTATGTGATCCAACGCTTCACCGTCCCCCAGGGAAAGGGCTTGGTGGGCGGAGATCCCCGTGGGGGGTACCTTTCGGCGGAAGAGATAAAGAAGCTCGCGGCCGAGCTCGGCTGCGAATGTCGGGTTTAAGTTTTGGGTCCTGGACGGCTCCCCGGTTTCACCAGCGGTATCCCCTCCCGGCAGAGGGGACACTCTTCAGGAGGGAAGGTTTCCAGTTCTATCCGCAGGAGGGATACCACAGGGAGCGTTAGCTCCGCGGTATCGGGGCGGCGGTCCACCAGACACGCGATCCCCACCGGCTCGCCCCCGGCGGCCCGGACCACCTCTGCCACCTCTAGGGAGGACCGCCCGGTGGTCACCACGTCTTCGGCGATGAGGACCCGCTCCCCCGGGGACACCTCGAACCCCCGCCGCAAGGACATCCGCCCCCCCTCCCGTTCGGCGAACATCCCCCGGACCCCCAGGGCCCGGGCGAGCTCGTAGGCTACCATGATCCCTCCCAGGGCCGGCCCCACCACCGCCTGAACCGGGCCCAAGGCCCGGGCCTTGGCCGCCAGCGCCCGGCAAACCCGCTCCGCCAGTTCCGGATGTTGCAAGAGCTTGGCACACTGGATGTAGACCGGGGAGTGGAGCCCCGAGGAGAGGAGGAAATGCCCCCGCAGCACCGCCCCCGTGGATTCGAATAACTCCCAGAGTTCCCGTTCACTGAGCACTGCCCCGCACCTCCTCCGGGGAACCGATCCCCTCCCGCTCCAAAAAGCCCTCAAGCCCCGCGATCACCTTGGGAATACAGAGGGGATCGATGAAGTTTCCGGTGCCGATCTGCACCGCGTGGGCCCCGGCCATGATGAACTCCAGGGCATCTTCCCACCGGACGATCCCGCCACATCCGATCACCGCTATCCCCACGGCCTTGGAGACCTCGTAGACGGCGCGCAAGGCCAGGGGCTTTATGGCCGGTCCGGAAAGGCCCCCGATGGTGTTGGCGAAGACGGGGCGGCGGGAACGGATATCGATGGCCATACCCCGGAAGGTGTTGGCCACGGTGACAGCACAGGCCCCGGCCCTGGCCGCTGCCCGGGCGGCTCCGATGAGGTCTCCCTCCGGGGGAAGCTTGGCCCAGAGGGGTTTTCCGCACGCGGCCCTGGCCGCGGCCACGATCGCCGCTACCTTATCCGGATTAGCCCCAGGAAGCCCCGCCCCGGGAACGTTGGGACAGGAGAGGTTGAGCTCAATAACGTGGGCCTCGGTTTCGTCCAGCCTCTCCGCCATGCACGCGTACTCCTCTGGTTCGTGCCCCCAGATGTTCACGATCACCACCGTCCCCAGCTCCAACATCCGGGGAAGGACTTCGCGGACGAACGCCTCGATCCCGGGGTTTTCCAGGCCGATGGAGTTCAAGAGGCCGCAGGGGGTCTCCCAGAGCCTAGGAGGGGGGTTCCCCTCCCGGGGTTCACGGGTGATCCCTTTGGAACATATCCCCCCCAGGATCCCGGGATCGAAGATGTCGGCGTATTCCGTGCCGAACCCGAAGGTGCCCGAGGCGGCGATCACCGGGTTCTTCAAGACCACCTCGCCGATGCGGACGGAAAGATCAGCCATCGCCCCAGAGTTCCTCCACGGGAAACACCGGCCCGTCCACGCACACCTTCCTTGGGCCACGGGATGTGAGGACGGTACACCCAAGACAGGCTCCGAGGCCACAGGCCATCCGTTCTTCCACCGAGACGAAGAGCGGAACGTCCGCCCCGCGGCAGATCCGATGGAGCTCCCGCAACATCCCTTCGGGGCCGCAGGCGAAACAGGTTCTGTATCCTTCGGGACGGAAGATCTCGGTCACGACACCCTTTAGGCCCCCTTCCCCGGTTTCCGAGGCCACATGGACCTCCCGGCACCAGTCGACGAAGCTTTCCACAAGGTACGGTTTCCCCCGAAAGCCCAAGAAGGCGTCCCCGCCGTAGAGCTGAGCGGCGAAATGGATGGGGGCGATCCCGGTTCCCCCGGCTACCAGCGCTAGCGGCCGGTCCGGCGAGGCCCATCCCCGGCCCAAGGGACCGAGGAGGAGAAGCTCGTCCCCCGGGGAGAGCCGGGAGAGGAGGCGGGTCCCCCGGCCGCGCACCTCATACAGGAAGGCGATCTTCCTCTCTTCCAGGGCGAAGACGGACATGGGCCGGGAAAGGGGCGGATCCAGCTCCCAGGCCCGCAACATGTAGAACTGCCCGGGAGAGGCAACGAACCTCCCCCGGACCTCGAGGAGGAAGATCCCCGGGGAGACCTCCCTGTTGGCCACCACCTCTCCCCGTTTCAGCTGCGGATCCATCGCAGGATGTCCTCGCGCATCTCCTCCACTGCCTCCCGGGCGTATTCCGGGAAACGCCTTTCGGGCTCGGGCTTTCCCCGGTGGGCCCCGATGACGAACCTAGAGGCGGCCACGATGGCCCCGTTCCCCTCCCGAAAGGCAGGCGCCACGTCCTTCCCCCGCGCCCCCTGGGCCCCGTAACCCGGGACGAGGAGGAAGAGCCCGGGGAAACGCTCCCTCACCCGAGCCAGGGCCTCGGGGGCGGTCCCCCCCACCACCCCCCCGATGGCGCTGTAGCCACAGCGCCCCACGAACCGTTCCCCCCACCGGGCCACCAGCTCCGCCACGTGGAGGTATAAGGGGTGACGCGGGGCGGAAGAGGGAGGGGGGAAGTCCTGGAGCTCGGGGGCGCTGGGGTTGGAGGTGCGGATGAGAACGAAGAGGCCCTTTCCCCTCCCCTCGATATAGGGGAAGAAGGGGGTGATCCCGTCGGTGCCGAAGTAGGGGTTCAGGGTGATGAAGTCCGCTTCGAAATCCCCCCCGAAGTGGGCTTCGGCATACCGCTCGGCGGTGGAGCCGATGTCGCCGCGCTTCACGTCCCCGATCACCAGGGCCCCCTGGGCGCGGATGTAGCGGAGGGTATCCCGGTAACAGGCCAGCCCCTCCACCCCCAGGGCCTCGTAGTGAGCGATCTGTACCTTGTAACAAGCGACCAAGTCCACGGTAGCGTCCACGATCTCCCGGTTGAAGCGGAGGAAGGCTTCGGGAAGGGAGCGGGTTCCCCGGAGGAGCTCTTGGGGGAGGAGCTTCGGGAAGGGATCGAGCCCCACGCACACCGGCCCCCTATCTTCAACCACCGCGTATAACCTGTCGATGATCATCGAAATCCCGCCCCTTCACTTTACCGTCCAGGTAGATCGCCTCCCCACCGCGGATGGTGGCGTGGACTTTCCCCCACAGCCGCCACCCAAGGAGCGGGGTGTTCTTTCCCCGGGAAAACAGGAAATCTCTTGTGACCGTGATCTCCTCCTCGGCGATGATCACGAGATCCCCCACGAAGCCCTCCCGCACAAACCCCCTCTGCCGCAGGCCCATGATCCGGGCCGGGACCAGGGAGAGGAGGCGGGAGAGGGTGCGGAGCCCGATGGTCCCCCTCTTTACCAGGCGAGTGTAGAGGAGGGGAAAGGCCGTCTCGATGCCGGAGATCCCCGGGACCCCTGCGGCCACGTCCGCATCCGTGTGGGGCGCGTGATCCGTGGCCACGGCATCGATGATCCCCTCCACCAGCCCCGTCACCAGGACCTCCACCGCTTCCCGGGTGGTTATAGGGGGGTTCACGGGATGGTCAGCCTCCTCCCGGGAAAGGCAGAGGTGATGGGGTGTGGCCTCGCAGGTCACGGGAAGCCCTTTTTCCTTAGCCAACGCCACGAGCTCCACCGCCCCCGGGGAGCTTATGTGCGCCAGGTGGAACCTCGCCCCGGTGCGCCGCGCGATCCACAGGTCCCGGGCCACCATGAGCTCCTCCCCCAGCTCCCGGGACGGGAGGCCCCGGAACTCGGGATGTGGGTAGATCGTCTTTCCCAGCTCCCGGGCCTTCTTCGCCGCCTTCCACACCAACCGATGATCCTCCACCCCGTGGCCGTCGTCGGAGAAGGCCCAGACATACGGGGCGAGGGCCTCCATGTCCACAAGCTCTCCCCCGCGGAGGCCCCTGGTGATGGCCCCCACCACCCGCACCTCCACGAGCCCGATCTCGCGCGCCTTCTCTAGCACATACCTCGCCACCTCCGGCGAATCACAGGGCGGGTCGGTGTTGGGCATGAGCGACACCACGGTGAAGCCCCCGTGGGCCGCGGCCCTGGAACCCGAAAGGAGATCTTCCTTCTCCGGGAACCCAGGGTCCCGGAAGTGGGCGTGGAGGTCCACGAAGGCGGGGAGGAGGAAGTTGCCCTCCGCCGGTAGAACGGGGATCCCTTTTTGGGGAGGGATCTCTTCGGCGACCTCTCTGATGATTCCCCCCACGATCAAAACATCGCCGGCCATCTCCCGGCCGGCGTCCACGATCCGCGCGCCCTTTATAAGAAGATCGCTCACACCCTCACACGCTCACCGCAGAAGTGACACTGGTATTCCTTGTTCTCCTTGTCAACTAGCGTAAAGATGGGCTCTTGATAGGATTCGGTGCTGGTGATGCAGCGGGGGTTCTTGCACTTGATGAGCCCCACCACCCGCTCCGGGAGCCCGGGTTTGACCTTGCGGATAACCTCTCCCCCCTCGATGTAGTTCACCGTGATCCCGGGGTCCAGAAGTCCAAGCTTCGTGAGATCCAAATCCAGGACCCCGGATACCTTGATCATGTCCTTTTTACCCATCTTGCTAGAAGGGACGTTCATGAGGAGGGCGGTGGGCTCCTTCCGGGAGGAGAGGCCGAGCTCCTGGAAGATCAGGAAGCCTTTGCCGGCCTGGATGTGGTCGAGGACGATGCCGAGCTGTATCCGGTCCACCTTGAGCATCACACCACCCCCAGGAGGGACGCGATCAGGGCCATGCGCACGAACATCCCGTTGCGGGCTTGTTGGAAATAGATCGCCCGGGGATCTTCGTCCACATCGTGGGTGATTTCGGTCACGCGGGGCAGGGGGTGCATCACCAGGAGGTTCTCCTTGGCCCCTTCCAGCTTGCGGCGGGTAAGGATGTAAGAATCGCGGAGGCGGATGTAATCCTCCTCGTTGAAGAAGCGCTCCTTTTGGATGCGGGTCATGTAAAGCACATCGGCCTCGGAGAGGCCCACCTCCAGATCCTCGGTCTCCACAAGCCCGAGCCCGGGGTTCGTCTCCAGGATCTCCTCCACGATCGCCCGTGGGAGCCGCAGCTCCGCCGGAGAGATCAAAATGAACCGAATGCCTTCCCGTAAGGCCAACGCTCGGATCAGGGAGTGGACCGTCCGCCCGTACCGCAGATCTCCACAGAAGGCCACGGTGAGTCCTTCCAGACGGCCTTTGTACCTTTTTATGGTGAAGAGGTCGGTGAGGGTTTGGGTGGGATGTTCCCGGGCCCCGTCGCCCCCGTTGATCAGGGGCACCGGGGAGTACATGGCCGCGAGCTTCGCCGCCCCCTCTTTGGGATGGCGCAAGACGATCAGGTCGGCGTATCCGGCCACAGTCCTTATGGTGTCGGCCAGGGACTCGCCCTTGGCCACGGAGCTGGTCGCGGCGTCGGCCACCGTGATCACCCTGCCCCCAAGCCGTAGCATCGCCGCTTCGAAGGAAAGCCGTGTGCGGGTGCTGGGCTCATAGAAGATGGTGGCGAGGATCTTTCCCGAGCAGCAGTGGGCGTAATCCTGAGGAGACTCCATGATATCCTCGGCCAACGAGAAAAGGAGATCGTATTCGGCCTGAGAGAGGTCCAGCGCGTCCACGAAATGCCTCCCCTTAAGGGAGGAGAGCCCTACCTTCCCTTCCCCCATGGTCGGGGGATTTTACCCACCGACAGACACGGGGCAAAGTATCTCCGGTTACACAAGGTCCCCCGCGGTGGTCAAAGCACAGCCGCGTCCAACTCCTTAGGAAATACGCTCAAGACCTCGACCCCGTCCGCGCGCACCACCGCCAGGTCCTCGATGCGCACCCCGAACCTCCCGGGGAGATAAACCCCCGGTTCCACGGTCACCACCATCCCTTCCCTCAGGGTGTCCTCCGAAGTAAAGGACAAACGCGGGGCCTCGTGAACCTGGATCCCTACCCCGTGGCCCAGGCCGTGGCCGAACTCCTCTTTGTACCCGCCCCCTTCGATCACCCGGCGGGCAAAACTGTCGGCCTCCACCCCCGAGATCCCCGCCTTTATCCGCCGGATCGCTTCCTCGTTCGCCTCCCGCACAAGCTCATATACCCGGCGAAACCCATCGGGAGGATCGCCGTAGGAGAACGTGCGCGTGAGATCGGAACAGTACCCGTCCATTCGGACACCGAGATCGAAAAGGACCACATCTCCTCGCTTGAGGGCACGGTCCCCGGGATGGGGGCGGTAATGGGGCATGGCGGAATGGTCCCCGAAGGCCACGATGAGGTCGAACGCCACATCCTCGGCACCGTTTTTGCGGTACCACATCTCGAGCTCGAGCGCTACATCGCGTTCCCTGACCCCGGGTTCGAGCTGCTTCAGGATCCAGGAAAGCCCCTCTTCGGTGAGGCGCATGGCGGCCCGGATCCGCTCGATCTCCCCTTCGTCCTTGATCATCCGGAGCTCCTCCACCCAGCCGTCCACGGGCACGAACTCCACCCCGGGGATCTTTTCTCGCAAAAGCTCAAAGAGCTTCACCGTGGTGGTGCGGGAGTTGATCCCCACCCTTCTTTGGCCCCGACGTTCCATTTCCTCCCCCAAGCCCTCGTGCCACCTCCCCCGCACCTCCTTCAAGGGGAGATGGGGAAGCTCGCTTCGTACTCGCTCGGAGTAACGGGGATCGGTCATGAAAACGGGATCCGAGTCCACCAAAAAGAGGCCGAATGACCCCGGAAATCCGGTGAGGTAGAAGAGGTTGGCGAAATCCGAGCCCTCGATGCTCAAGACAAGGAACGCTTCCAATCCAGCTTCCTTGGCCTTGTTCCAGAGTTTCTCCGCCCGGGAACGGTAAATATCCATTCGCTCATCACCCAAAGGATGTTACCCTAATTCGCATGTGAAACTAAACATCGCGTCCCGACTTTACTACCTGGGCGCCGAAGCGACTGGGGGTAGAATTGCGTTTCGAGGAGGTGTTTATGCGATTAGCTGCAGTGGTCCTTTCCTTTTTGATTCCCTTGGGCGCATGGGCCCAAGGAGGACTTCCGAGCCCGGAGACAGTGATGGAGGAGTATTTCGCCCTCTATCGGAACGAGGTGTTCACCGCCTCTTATGTCCTTACCTCCACTTCCACCCACGAGGGCGAGGAGCTCTTCTCCCTGGCCGGATCCCTCATCGTCTGGATGAAGTACCCCTGGGCACGGGTGGAGACGAGCGGGCTCGAGGACATGCTGTACCCTGTGGTAGTGGCGGATTTCGAGAGAAAGGTCCTCTATTCCCACGTGCCAGAGGAGGGGTGGGCGAAGCACGTCCTCTCCGGAAATTGGCTGGCCTTGCTCGATCCCCGCTATGATCCGCTCCTGAGGAGAATCCGCTATACCGAGCTGACCGAGGATACCCTGGAGGGAAAGGCTGTTTGGGTGGTGCGGGGGACGCTTCCCCCCGATCCCTTGGGGATCCTCCCCCGGGCAGAGGTCACCTTCTGGATCGACAAGGAAAGTTACATCGATCGCAAGGCGAAGATCCTGTTCGATATTTATGTTCCCGGCCTCGACGTCCTCTTCACCACCGAGCAACTCTCCGAGCTTACCTCGTTCAAAAAGGTGGCCGATATCCCCGCGGATAAGTTCACCGTTCCCCCCGACGCCCCGGCTGTGCCGGACTTAAACGGAAGGGTGTTCCCTTACCCCGCCCCGGATCTAGCGGGTATCACCGTCACCGGGGAGGAACTCTCGCTCTCGGAATTTTCGGGAGAGGTGGTCATCGTGTTCTTCTGGGACTTAGGAGCCGAAATCGAGGAAAACATAGGTTTGAACTTGCTCCTCATGGAGGGGATCCGGGAGCGGGGAGAAGGGAAGGGAGTAAAGGTGATTGGGGTCACCAGTGGAGACCCCGAGATCGTGGCCGCGTTCCTGGAGGGCTTCGAGGCCAAAATGCCGACTTTGGTAGCCCGGGACGAGTGGGCCGAGGCGTTAGGGGTAACGGAGGAGACCTGGTGCGTGGTCATCGACCGCGAGGGGAACGTATACGCCAAAGCGGACCCCTTCACCGTCCCCGCGCTACTCCTTGAGCTTCTGGAACCCGAAGCCTGAGGCTAGGGCTTTCGGTGCCGGAGCCTGGGGTCGAGCCGGGATTGGAGGCCGTCCCCCAATAGGTTGAACCCCAGTACCGCAAGTACCAGGGCGAGGCCGGGGAAGATGGCCGTCCAGGGGGCAAGGGCGATATAGGTCTGGGCTTCCTTGAGCATCCTCCCCCAGGAGGGGAAGGGAGGTTGGGTGCCGAGGCCGAGGTAGCTCAGTGCCGCTTCAGAAAGAAGCGCGAACCCGAAGGCGCTCGTCATCTGCACCACAAGGGGCCCCAGGGCATTGGGAAGGAGGTGCACCAAGGTGATGCGGAGGCCTCCGGCGCCACAGGCCCGGGCGGCCTCCACGAACTCCCGGTCCCTTAATTTCAAGATCTCGGCCCGCACGATTCGGCCGAAGTAGGGCATGTTGAAGAGGCCGACGGCCAGGATCACGCTGCCTTCGCCCGGCCCGAAGACGGTGACCAAAAGGAGGGCCAAAAGCAGTGGGGGAAAGGAAAGGACCCCGTTGAGGATTCCCCCCACCGCCTCCCCCCACAATCCCCCTGATAAGGCCGAGAGGACCCCCAGGACCATCCCCGCTGCGCACCCCGCGAGGACACCCGCGGCGGCGATTCTCATCCCCACCGGGGAAGCCGCGAGGACGCGGGAAAGGACGTCCCGGCCGAACCAATCGGTACCGAATGGATGTGAGGCGGAAGGCGGCGCATAGGCCGCCTCTGTCTCGGGATGTAGGGGATCGTAGGGCGTCCACCACGATCCCACCACCGCCGCGGCGGCCGTAATCACGCAAAGAAAGGTCCCGATACGCAAGGAAAGGTTCCTCATGTGTAGCGGATCCTGGGATCCAAGAGACCGTAGGACAGATCCGCCCCCAAGTTCACGAGGAGGATCGCCCCCGCCGCCACCAACACCAGCCCTTGTACTAAGGGGATATCCCGGGCCAGAACGGCAGTAAGGACCAGGCGCCCGAGGCCCGGGATGTAAAAGAGGTTTTCCACCACGATGGCCCCTGCAAGCAGCCGGCCGAACACGATCCCCGCCGAAGTGACCACCGGGATCAACGCCGGGCGCAGCGCATGCTTAAAGAGCACCCACCTTTCGGGGACGCCTTTGGACCTTGCAACGGCGATGTAGGCTTCCTGCAAGGTGGAAAGGAGGGAGCTACGCACCATCCGGGCGAGATACGCCCCCCGGGGTATGGCCAGGGAAAACGCGGGGAGGAGGAGATGGATGAGGGGGGAGAGGCCTTTTTCCCACCCGGGAAACCCTCCCGCGGGAAGTGTCCCGAGCTTGAGGGAGAAAAGGAGGATCAAAAGGAACCCGAGCCAAAATTCTGGCACCGCCAAACCCACCTGAGATAGCCCCATCACGAGGACATCGAATGCTGACCCCGCGCGTCGGGCCGCTGTGGCACCGAGGGGGAAGGCGAGGGCAAGGGCGAGAAGGAGAGCCAATCCCGCCAACGGGAAGCTCACGGCCAGGGCACTTCCCACTAGCTCCCCCACCGGGCGGCGGTAATGCAGGGATTTTCCTAGGTCTCCTTGAAAGACGCCCCCTATCCACGAAAGGTATCGGAGGATCCAGGGACGGTCGAGCCCCAGTTCCGCCCGCACCTTCTGGTAGAGCTCGGGGGAGGCTTCGAGCCCCACCACGAGCCGGGCGGGGTCCCCGGGGAGGACGTTCAAGGAGAGGAACACCACAAAGGAGATGGCGACCAAGGTGAGGGAAGCACCGGCCAAGCGTCTGACCACATATCTCCCCATCCCGACTTAGTGTAACCTCCCCGGCGGTCCCTCAGGGCCTCAAAAAGCGTTATATCGGGGGCACAAAGCAATCCCGGCAACGGGCTTCGTAAGATTCAAGGCCGCCGATGAGGATCTCCGGCCCCCCTTTAGCGGGCTTCCCGTCCACAAGCCGCTGGGTCCGGGTGGCTGGCTTGCCGCACACCACGCATACCGCCTGGAGCTTTGTCACCTCATCGGCCAGGGCCAAAAGCACCGGCATCGGCCCGAAGGGCTCGCCCCTGAAGTTGAGGTCCAAACCGGCCACGATCACCCGCTTTCCTTGACCCACCAAGGCCTCGCAGAGCTCCGGAAACCCGGGGCCGAAGAAGTGTGCCTCGTCGAAAGCCACCACATCCGCGCCCTCGAGCTCCCCCGCGGCGAGCCGCATAAGCTCCCCCAAGGTGACCTCGGCGGGGAGCCGGAGGCAGGGGAGGGAACGACCGTAGTGGGTGACCACCTCCACTTCGGAATAGCGCGTGTCCAAGCTGGGTTTGCATAGCAGGACCTTTTTCTTGGCGATCCGCGCCCGCTCCACCCGCCGCAGTAGCTCCTCCGTCTTTCCCGCAAACATGCACCCCGTGATGACCTCCAGTTTCCCCGGCATACCCCGATGCTAGCGACCCGTATTCCCGGCGACAAGGAACGGGACCCCATCGGACCGCATCCCCTGCATCAACTGGGGGCGACCCCCACCATGGGGAGGATGCGGCGCAGGAAATGGCCGGTATAGGACCCTTCCACCTCGGCCACGGCCTCCGGGGGGCCTTCGGCCACGATCCTCCCGCCCCCCTCGCCCCCCTCGGGGCCGAGGTCGATGATCCAGTCAGCGGTCTTGATCACGTCCAGGTTGTGCTCAATCACCACCACGGTGTTGCCCGCGTCCACGAGGCGATGCAGTACCTGCAAAAGCTTCCGCACGTCCTCGGGGTGCAAACCCGTGGTGGGCTCGTCCAGGATGTAGAGGGTCCTGCCGGTGGCCCGCCGGCCGAGCTCCCGGGCGAGCTTTATCCTTTGGGCCTCGCCCCCGGAGAGCTCCGTGGCCGGCTGGCCGAGCTTTATGTAGCCCAAGCCCACGTCGTACAGGGTCTGGAGCTTATGGCGGATGGGGGGGATGTTCTCGAAGAACTTCAGGGCCTCCTCCACCGTCATCTCCAGGACCTCGGCGATGTTCCTCCCTTTGTAGCGGACCTGCAGGGTTTCCTTGTTGTAGCGGGCCCCTTTGCACACATCGCAGGGGACGTAGATATCCGGAAGGAAGTGCATCTCGATCTTGACCTTTCCCTGGCCCTGGCAGGCCTCGCAGCGCCCCCCCTTCAAATTGAAGGAGAACCGGGCCGGGGTGTAGCCCCGCATCCGGGCCTCGGGGGTGGCGGCGAAGACCTTGCGGATGTCGTCGAAGACCTTGGTGTAGGTGGCGGGGTTGGAGCGCGGGGTCCTCCCGATGGGGGACTGGTCGATCACGATCACCTTATCGATGTGCTCCACGCCCTCGATGTCGTCGTGGTCGCCAGGCTTGGGGGCATGCAACCCCAGCTTCCAGGCCACCCCCCGGTAGAGGATCTCCTCCACCAGCGTGGACTTCCCCGAGCCCGAGACCCCGGTGACGCACACGAAAAGCCCCAGCGGGAACTTCACGTCGATGTTCTTTAGGTTATGTTCCCGGGCGCCCCGAACGACAATCCATTTGTCGCTAGGCTTCCGACGCTCCGTGGGTATGGGAATTGCGCGCTTCCCCGCCAGGTACTGCCCCGTGAGGGATCGCTCGCAGCGGGCGATCTCCTCTGGGGTTCCCGTGGCCACGACATACCCCCCGTGGATCCCCGCCCCCGGACCGAGGTCGATGATCCAGTCGGCGGAGCGCATCGTCTCCTCGTCGTGCTCCACCACGATCACCGTGTTCCCCAGGTCCCGGAGGCGCTTCAGGGTCCGCAGCAACCGCCTTATGTCGCGGGGGTGGAGCCCCACCGAGGGCTCGTCCAGCACGTAGAGTACCCCCGTAAGTTGAGAACCGATCTGGGTCGCGAGGCGGATCCGTTGGGCCTCGCCCCCGGCCAGGGTGTTGGCGGGCCGGTCCAGGGTGAGGTAGTCCAGACCCACATCGGCTAAGAACTCGAGCCTCGCCTTGATTTCCTTGAGGATTTGGTGGGCGATCATCCGCTCGCGTTCGGTGAGCTTTTCCTCCAGGTTCGCGAACCAGGCCAGGGCCTCCCTCACCGTCATCCGGGTGACTTCGTGGATGTTCTTCCCGCCCACCGTCACCGCCAGAGCCTCGGGACGGAGCCGTGTGCCGTTGCAGGCCGGACAGGGAAGCGCCGACATGTACTGTTCGATCTCCTCCCTGGCTTCTTCGCTCTGGGCCTCCCGGTACTCTTGCTCCAGGGTGGGGATGAGGCCCTCGAAGTAGCGCCAGTAGGTGCGGGTTTTGCCGTAGGTGGTGGTGTAGACGAAGGGGATCTCCTCGTCGGTACCCCAAAGGAGGATGTCAAGCTTCCGCTTGGGCAGTTTCCCCAGGGGGACGTCCATGGGGATCTTGTACTCCTGGCACACCCCCTCGATCTGGGCCCAAAGCCACCGGGACCGGGAGTTGGCCCAGGGGATGAGGCCCCCTTCCCGGATGGATTTTCTCTTGTCGATCACGAGGTCCGGGTCCACTACCATCCGCACCCCCAGCCCCCCGCACTCGGGACACGCCCCGTAGGGGGAGTTGAAAGAAAAGAGCCTCGGTTCGAGCTCCGCGATGGAAACCCCGCAGACGGGGCAGGCGAAGTGCTCGGAGTAAAGCCGCTCCTCCCCCTGATCTACGAGCTGGACGATAACCAACCCCTCGCCCCACTTAAGCGCTGTCTCCACCGAGTCGGCAATCCGCCCGCGTTTCCTTTCGGAGACCTTGATACGGTCGATGACGATCTCGATGTCGTGCTTTTTGTTCTTGTCTAGCTCGATCTCTTCATAAAGGGTCCTCAAGGACCCGTCCACCCTCACCCGCACGAAGCCCTGTTTACGGAGTTCATCGAACAGCCCCCGGTACTCGCCCTTCCGGCCCCGCACCACCGGGGCCATGATCTGGACCCTGGTCCCCTCGGGAAGGCCCATTATCTGGTCCACGATTTCTTGGGCAGTTTGCCGCTCGATGGGGCGGCCACACTTGGGGCAGTGGGGCTTCCCGATCCGCGCGAAAAGGAGCCTGAGATAATCGTATATCTCGGTCACGGTGCCCACGGTGGAGCGGGGGTTGTGGGAGCGGGCCTTCTGATCGATGGAAATGGCGGGGGAAAGCCCTTCAATGAAGTCCACGTCGGGCTTTTCCATGAGGCCCAGGAATTGCCGGGCATATGCGGAGAGGGACTCCACATACCGGCGCTGGCCCTCGGCGTAAATGGTGTCGAAGGCGAGGGAGGACTTTCCCGACCCCGAGATCCCGGTGATGACCACGAGCCTGTTCCTGGGGATCTCGAGGTCGATGTTTTTCAGGTTATGTTCCCGGGCACCCTTGATGACGATCTTCTCCATAGTGGAATTCAAACCCCGCTTTCTTCAGCCCCTTTGGACAGACTAACCCCGGCCAAAAATATACTGTGGCCTCCTTGGGGCGGCTACCCCTTAAACCAAACCTCAAGGGGTAGGAACACGGCGAAACGCCTCAAGATGCCCACTTCGCGCCCACATTACGCGCGTCCAAGTTGTCGCCGTTCCCCCATTTCGGCATCATCAAAGAGGCAATGGTGGATACACATATGTTCGAACTCCTCCGGGCCCTGAACCGGGCCCGGGATCACCGCGAGGTAGCGGAGATCGCGGTGGAATACGCCCTTTCCCAGGTCCCCGAGGCCCGGGAAGGCTTTTTCCTCTTCCGCGACGACCTCTCGGGATGCTTCGAGGTCCTCGGGGAGAAGAAGAGGACCCCCCGTCCTACATCCCTGCCCGCGGAACGAGCCCAGGAACTTTTGGGAACCGAGCCCCGCCTGATCCGCCGTCTTGATCCCGAGTTGAACAAGTACCTCGGCCCCTTTGAAGTCCTCCTTGTGGCCCCAGCCGCAATGGAGGAAAAGGTATACGCCTATTTGGTCATCGGGCACCCGAGCGATCCGGCGGCCATCCCTCCCGAGGCCCTGGAGAGGTTGGGGCCCGGCTGGGAGGAGATCACGCGGGCACTGGCGAGGCTTCGCCGGTGCGAACTCCTAGAGGCCTTCGGCCCGCTTTTAATGGAACACCCGGACGCGGTGCTGGTGGTGGATGGGAACGGGCTGATCCGCGCTTGGAACCGGGGGGCCGAGGAGCTCTTCGGTTATGCGCCCCACGAGATCCTGGGAAGGCCGTTCGCGTTACTTGTCCCGGGAGAATTCCAAGGGGAAGTAAAGAAAGCTATCGCCGAGTGCATAGCCAAAGGGACGTCGCCAAAGCGGCTTTTCGAAACCCAGGGCCAACGGAAGGACGGGACGGTGTTTTCCATTCAGTGGGCAGCGGGACGGGGCGAAGTAGGGGGGCGTTCCGTTTGCATCGTAGTGGGCCGGGACCTCGGCGAAAAGCTGGAGCTCCAGCGCCGCCTCCAGGAGAGCGAGCGCAGGTTCAAGACACTGTTCGAGCGATTACCCGATGCGGTTTACATCACCGCGTTTGACGGCACGATCTTGGCCGCCAACCCCCAAGCCGCGGCCCAAACGGGCTATCCCTTGGAGGAGCTTGTGGGGATGAACATCATGTGGGACATCGCCGCGGAGGAGCCGGCCATCACCTACGAATCGGTGAACGAGCGCCTGCGGCGGGGCGAGACGGTGTTCTTCGAGGAGAAGAAGCGCCGCAAGGACGGGACCGTTTACTGGACCGAATGCGCCGTTACCCAGATCGAGTATCGGGGACAAGCCGCGACCCTCTCCGTAAACCGGGACATCACAACCCGAAAGCGGCTGGAGGAGGAGCTCCAACAGCGCATCAGGGAGCTCGAGACCCTGAACCACGCCCTCCGCTCCGTGGGTTCGTCCCTGGAGCTAGAAGAGGTGCTCCAGCGGCTGGCCCATCTCTCCGGCGAACTGGTGGGGGCAGAGTACGCGGTGATAGCCGTTTTCGACGAGCGCGGGCACCTGCGGAAGGTGGTGGACCGCCCCATGGGACTCGGCCCCCTCCCTCCCCGAATGCGCACCAGGGGCCTGACCCGGATGATCTTGACCACCGGTGAGCCCGTATTGGTGAGCGAAGTTAACCCCGATGGGTCCACCGTCCCCCCTATTCGCACTCCCGACGGAGCCGAGATCGCCGTAAACCCAGTGGTGGTGGAGGCCGGAATTCGCTCCCTGGCGGGCATTCCCATCAAATACAAGGGGCACGTGAGGGGAATCCTCTCGGTCTTCAGCCGGCGGCCCCATGCTTTCGACAAGCGCCTCCCCGCCCTTTCGGCCCTGGCGGATGCCGCCGCGGTGGCGGTGGAAAACGCCAGCCTTTACGAGGAAACCCGCTACCTCTTCGAGGAGTCACCGGTGTCTTTGTGGGTGGAGGACTTCTCCGCCATCGTGGAACGCCTGAAGTCCCTGCGAGACCAAGGGGTCGAAGACCTCCGGGCCTATATCCGGGACCACCCGGGATTCGTGGTCGAGTGTGTGAAGCTGATCCGGGTGGTGGAAGTGAACCGCGCCACGTTGCGCCTCTACAAGGTGCGGGACCTCCGGGAGCTTTCCGAGAAGCTTGCGCAGATCATCCCGCCTGAAGTGGAACCCTTGCTGGAGAAAGAGCTTCTGGCCATTTGGGAAGGGAAACGAGAATTTGAAGGAATCGGGATAAACAGAACGGCCGAAGGCGAGCCCATCCATATATACATCCGCTGGCGGGTCTTCCCAGGGCACGAGGAGGACTATTCCCAAGTCTTGGTCTCCATTTTGGACATCACCGACCGGGTGAGGGCTGAGGAGGAACTCAAAAGCCATGTGGAAAAGCTCGCCGCCCTGCACCGGGCCGTCTGGGACCTCCAGCGATGCCGGACGGTGGAGGAGGTCTGCAAAGTCGCGGTGGAAGGAGCCCAGGGGATCCTAGGTTTCGCGGTGTGCAATATTGGGTTGGTGCAAGGGGATATGGTGGTACCCGTTTACGGAGTGGGGGAGATCCAACCCCGTCCCTTCAAGCGGGGGGAAGGGCTCGTTTGGAGATCCCTGAGGGAGGGAAGGAGCTTTTGGGGAAACCTTCAGGACTTGCCGGGCGCTAAGCCTGTGGATCCGCGGCTCAAAAGCGCGATATCGGTTCCCATCGGGAATTTAGGGGTATTCCAGGCCGCCTCCTTCGAGCCGGACGCGTTCACCGAGGATGATGTGCGGCTGGCTGAGATATTGGCGGGACACGTGAGCGAGGAGATCCGCCGAGTCCGGCTGGAGGAGGAACTCCGCCAGCGGGCCATTCGTGATGCTCTGACCGGGCTTTACAACCGCGGCCACCTCATGGAAGTCCTGGGGGAGAAAGTAAGAAAGGCCCGGAAAGAGGGCCGTTCATTCGCGGTCCTGGTGGGGGATCTCGATAATTTCAAACTGGTGAACGATCGTTTCGGCCACCCCTTTGGGGACGAGGTATTGAAGGAGGTGGCGCGTATCCTGCGCGAGACGGCAACTGATTCGGACCTAGTTTTCCGCTACGGCGGGGATGAGTTCGTGCTCCTTTTGTCCGGGACGGAGGCCGAGGCGAGGGAGCTCGCCTCACGCGTGAGGGAGGCCGTGGGCGCTTGGGCAGAGGAGAATGGCCTCCATGCGTTGGGATTCGGGATCAGCCTCGGGATAGCGATCTGGAGGCCGGAGAAGCCCCTTCCCCCCGAGGAGCTCCTGCGGCGGGCCGACCGGAGCCTATACCGGCTGAAAAGGAGGGCTTAGCCGCGATCGCCGGTCGTTCCCGTTTGCGGCGAAAGCTCCCGCAAAAGGACCCAAAAGCGGCGCCCAGGGCCGCGGTGGAAGTAGAGCTCGAACACCCTCCCGCCGGAAACGCGTACCAGGTAATGGTCCCGGTGACGCCTCCGCCACCAGGCCCTCTTCAGATCGAGCTTGCGCCATGAACGCAGGACCTCCACCACCTCGAAGGCATTCCCCCGCCACACGAAACTCAGGGGCCGGCCAAAATCGCCGACCCTCACCTCCACTTCCTCATCGATGAACCTTCCCTGACCCATCTCCGCGCCGTTCCCGACAGCGGGGTCTTTCCGGCGCCGATGCCTCGCTACCAGCTCATGTCGATGCGTGCCGAAACCGTCTCGATGCCGGAAGGCTTCGCCGCCATCTTCCCCGAGACGGAGATCCCCGGCGCGATGGGTACCTCGATCTCGAGATAGCCCATATCCCATCCGAAGAGGGATCCGCCCTCCCCGAAATAGGAGTTGAACACGGCCCTCCACCCCTTCCCACAGCATCCGGTGCCGGTGAGCTCCAGGGACAAGAGCTCCCAGTATTGGGGGTAGTATGCGATCCCCTTCTCGTCGGCCTCGAAGCAGCGAACCACCCGGGAGCCGTGCTCGGGGGTGGAGAAGGCCCAACAGCACCGCTTCAGGATGGTCACGGACCGCAGCTTCGCGCCATCCAGGTCGCAGACGAACTCCAACGCCGCCAGATCCATCCCGATGAGGGCATCGTCCTCCCAGTCGAGCTCGAAATGGGGCGTGAGGCATGCGGGTGGTGCCTTTACCTCGGGAACGATGGTCACCGATTTCGTCCGGGGCTTCCACTTGATCGTGCCGTCCAGGAGGATCTCGGGACAACACCAAACGGGGTGATCGTCCACCGAGATCTCCGCGTACTCGAATCCCGAACCCTTGGTGAAATAGAGCTCCAGTGCCACCTCGGGGCACCCGGAGCAAGGGAGGGCCAGGCCGGACAGGGAAAGCCGTTGGGCGGTGAACCCGTTCCCGGGAGGACGGGGATCGGTGGTGTACCGGCGGGAAAGGCCACTGGCGGCGTGGAATATCTCGATCCCCTCAGTGGAGGCCCCGAACTCGGTCACCCCTTCCAGCTCCACTTCCCCGAACTCGGCCCGCGCCTTCAGGGCCGCGCCGGAGGCGGGGCCGCCGAGGACGGCCCCCGAGAGCTGGGCCGCGTGGAAGGCGAACTCGAGCCCGGCCAGGGCCCACTCCAGGATCAACTCGTCGTAAACGAAATCGATGGTGGAGGGGCCGAAGAGGAGGGTGGCTTTCACCTCGAGGGAAGATACGTTCCCCTCCAACGCGAACTCCTGCCACACCCATGTCCCCCAATGGAGGACGGAGGTGCCGGTCAGGGAAAGGGACGCGGCTCCGCCCCCGAAGATGAGGGCGGCATCCAGGGCCGGAGACGGAAGGAGCTCGAGCGTCATTTCCAGGGAGCCCGTGCTCCATCCCAAAATTGCGATCCCCAAAAGCGCACCCGCCGCAACAGCGATCCGCTTCCCCATCCCTCACCTCGCGTAATAGGCCGGTCGGGAGAGCGTGAACTCGACCGGCTCGTTGTGCTCGTCCGCCAAGGAAACCTTGGCCCCGTCCACCGCGAAATCGCCCGGGTCCACGGGGGCCAACGGCCGGAACGTGATCCGGGCGATGGGGCCGGCCTCGATCCCGGAGATGGAGGCCAGGACGAACCCGCCCTGTCCCGCCTCGAACCGTTGTGCCAGCACCACGAATCCGTTGAGGCCCTCCACCTTCAGATCGGCGAGCTTGTCCGCGGGGTAAACGAGGCCCCCGAACTCCACGGCCAGCGCCCCGGCCCCCTGCGGGATATCGGCCACCGAGACCACGAGTTCACCCCGTTCCCCTTGGACCACCGGGGGCCCGAAGATCACCGTGGGCGCCGGCGGCGCCCAGAGATGGGCACAGCCCGCCAAAACCAGCACCACCCCGCCCATCGCCAGGACTCCCCAGCGCCGGATGCCCATCATCCACCTCCCAGGAGTATCTCCGCGTATTGCTCGGCGTCGTCCATGTCCACGTCCCCATCGCCGTCCATATCCGCGGCGGGATCCGGCGTGACACATCCCCGGGCCATGAGGTAAACGATCCGCACGTCCCCGATGGAGAGGGAGCAATCCCCGTTCAGGTCCAAGGGATGACATGCGTTCCGGACGACGCCGAACTCCGAGGTCCCCGCCCCCGCCAACGTGGTCGTCCCGCTCAAGAGGAGCGTGGGGCCCATGGGCAACCCCGCCGGGGATAGTGTCCCGGCGAACTCCCCGTTGGCATCGGCCTCCAGGCTCCCGAGGTAGATCCAACCCTCGCCGTAGGTCTTCCCGGCGTGGTCGTTTCCCCGGAGGTCGTCCCCGGCGAGCCCGTTGGTGACCAGGAAGACTTCCACCATGGCCCCGGAGAAGGCGGGGGACCCGCCCTCCCCTTCGGGACCGATGTAGCCCTCCAGGTACAATGTGCCGTCGGGGCGAAATTCCGCCCGGGTGAACACGGGGTAGTCCACGCCCCGGTTCGGGCTCCCTAAAACCCCGTCGTTGGTGCTCACTCCATCATCCCCCAGGTCGATCCCCAGGCCCTCGTTACGGTAAATGGAATTCCGGGAAAAGACGTTCCCATAGCTTCCATCGTCCACCACCGCGACCCCCACCCCGTTGCCGGCGATCTCGTTCCCCTCCACCGTGTTTCCGGTGCTCCCGGCGTTGATGGCCACCCCGTACACCGCGACATCGGGGGAGCGGTTGTCCAGGATCCTGTTGGCGCGCACCACGTTGTTATCGGCGTTGTACAGGCCCACACCGGAACCGTATTCCACCGGGCCCCACGGCCCCACCGTGGCGCCGCCGTTACCCTGGACGAGGTTGTCCACCACCTCGTTGTGCTGCGGCGGGGGATACCCCGGCCAGCTGGCGAGGAGGATCCCGGAGACGGCGTTGCCCCGCACCACGTTCCCCTGGACCAGGTTGTGGTCACAAGCATAGCCCACGTAGATCCCCGCGTAGCCATTCCCTTCCACCAAATTGTCGGCGATGGTGGAATAGTCGTTATCCCAGGCGAGGCCGATCCCGTTTATATCGTTGTCGTGGAGGTGACATTCCCGGATCTCGTTGTAACTGCTCCGGGCCCAGTAGTCCTGGAAGTAAATCCCCGAGTGGTTATTGTTGAAAGCCTCGACGCGAAAGATCGTGTTGCGATGGGAGTTCCAGTAGAGCTCAATCCCCAGGTGGAAATCATAGATCAGGAGATCCCGTATAAGGTTATGGTTAGCGCCGGAGAGGCGGATGCCCCGGTTCGGGGTATCGGGGCTCACGCTCCGGTTCCCCATCAGTTCAAGATGTTCCACGGTGCAGCTGTCCGCCGCCAGGAGGAAGACCATGGCGTCGTCCGGGAGGTCACGGGAATCGAGGAGCACCACGTCCCCGGTGGGATCCAGGTCCCAATCCAGGATACGACCGTCCAGGTGGGTGCCGTCGTCGGTGATCCCGTAGGAGGGGTGGGCCGCTCGATTGTAACTTCCCCCGCAATTGGTCCAGAGGCGGGGATCCACCTGGATCTCCCGGGAGTACGGGCCCCCGTGGTCGAGGATGAAGTAGGAGCGGTCCGGACCGGAGATGGCGCGGGCGTTTTCGATGAATTGCCGCAGCGTCCCTTGGGCCGAGCGGCCGGTGCCGCTGGTCCCGTCCTCATCGACGTCCCGGGTGCTCACGATCACCTGGAAGCTGAAGCCGAACTCGATGGATGTGCTGTCGTATAGGTTCGTGTCCACCGCCACCTGGTGCTCGTAGATTCCGTTCGCCACGTCGTCGCTCACCCCGGGATCCCGGCCTCCGAACTTCTTGACCGTGACCCAGCCCCCGTTCACGTACTCCGTCTGGTAGGTCTGCTCCGCCCAGATGTGCTCCGGCACGAACCCCTCGTTCAACCCCCGGGTGGTGCCCACGGTGCGGGAGTCCACCACCACGAAGAAGGTCGCCCCTCCCTCCGGCGGAAGCACCGAGAGGGTGAACGTCCCGTCGGAACCGGTGATAGCGCTGGCGCTCTCCGGATCTCCGGCGTCGAGGACACCGTTGCCGTTGGCGTCGAGGTACGCGTAAACCGTCACGTTGGGGACCCCCACGTCCTCGCCCCCGTTGGTGCCCAACGGGGCGAGGTCCTCCAACACCCGTCCCCCGATGTCCACCGGCTCACTTTGGCTCGGGCCCAGGCGGTCGCCGGCCCCTGCCGCCGCCGTCGCCCATATTCCCAGCAAGAGGACCAGGATTGCCCTTCTCATTTTCTCCCCTTTTGCAGCGGGTTCTCCGCCGTCGCGGCTTCTTGACCCCGCACGAAATGGTACCGGGAGAAACAGCGTAGATTCCATGTCCGCTGGGGAAACAAGATAAAAATTACCCAAACGGGCCGCAAATTTCCTTCGCGAACCGAGAGAGGAAGTGGAAGGACGCGCGGGCCACGGCTTTGGCTTGGAGAGGGATTGTCATAAAATGGAGCCGCGATGCGGGCCGTTGTCAGGGGTTGTTGTGTGATCTTGGCATTCGGATTGGCGGTTCATGGGGGCTACGTGAACCTCCTCTCCCTGGACATCTCGCCCGACGGTAAACTGCTCCTGTTCGTTCAGATGAACGACGTCTATGTCAGGACCGTGGGCGGGGAGGACCTGCGGCAACTCACGGATGAGGGCAGCGTGATATGGGCCCGCTTCGCCCCCGATGGAACCCATTTCTACTACATCTCCCTCCAAGACGGATACTACGTGGTCAAACGGGGAGAGGTGGACGGGGACACAAGGGAGACGGTCTTAGCCGAGGAGGACGTGAACTTCTTCTACGTAGCTCCCTTTCCCGACGGGAAGAGGCTGGTGGTGATCTCCGATCGGGAGGGCCAGACCGACCTTTGGATATACCACTTGGAGGAGGAGGCTTTTACTCGACTCACCAATACCCCGGGTCTCGAGGCGACCCCCGACGTCTCCCACGACGGCAAGAACATCGTCTTCGTCGCCCTGTGGGAGGATATGCAGAGCTGGGATATACACCTCATCCGCCTCGAGGGGGACAAGGTGAACTACGATATCGTGACCGAGGACCCCTTCTTCGACTGGGCGCCACGAATATCCCCCGATGGCAGGTGGATAGCGTTTGAGTCGACCCGTTCCGGCGATTCGGAAATATGGGTGATGCGCACCCGGGAAAGCGGGTTTTACCTCACCCGGATCACCCACGATCGCTGGCGCAATGCCTTCCCCGCGTGGTCACCGGACATGGAGAGTCTCGTGTTCGGGACGAGGCGAGACGGAGAAGATGCGTGGACCATCTCGGTAACGGGCACCTACTGAGGCATGATCCCCTGACTTACCCCTCATGGCCCGGATAATAGCCGTGGGCAAATTCGACGGGGTCCATCTGGGCCACCGCCGCCTCTTGAGGGAGGGCAAGCTCTGGGCGAGGGAGGTGGGGGCGAGCCTCGCGGCCTTTACGTTCCCTCATCAGCGGGAGGCACTCCTTCCCCTCCCGGTGCGCTTGAAGCTCTTGGGGGAGCTTGCGGATGAGGTCATCGTCCGGGACCTGGAGGGGCTCCGCGATTTGGCCCCGGATGAGTTCTTGGGGGCGTTGCGAAAAGAATACGAGGCCGTGGGAGTCATCATGGGGCCCGGCCATCGCTTCGGCAGAGGGCGGAAGGGAGACCCGGACTACGCCCGGAAGTGGGGGCAGCGGCACGGGCTTTTGGTTCGGGTGCTGAAGCCCTTCCTGTGCCAGGGGAGGCCCGTTTCGGCTCGACATATCCGGGAACACCTCAAGCGGGGCGAGGTAAGGGAGGCGCGGCTCCTTTTGGGCCGATATCCGCCCCTTTTCGGGAAACGGGTGCAGGGAGCGCAGCTGGGAAGGAGTCTGGGGTACCCCACCGTGAACCTCGAGCTTTCTCCTGAACAGCTCCACCCCCGGGCGGGGGTGTATCTCGCGTGGGCCTTCTGGGAGGAGGGGGGAGGCCCGGGGCTCTTCTACTTGGGGGAGCGTCCCACCTTTCCGGGGCTTCCGGCCAGCGCGGAGATCCATCTTTTCCGACCGCCCGACCCGGAGCCCACAGGGACGGTGGAGGTCCACCTCATGGCATTCCTCCGCGGGGACATGCGCTTCCCCACGCCCCGAGATTTGGCGAACCAGATAGGGAAAGATCTGGAGAGGGGAAGGAAGCTGTTAGACGAGCTTCCGCCGCCTGAGCGGTTGTCCTGATTCGCAAACGGTTTCAAAGAGCCCCGGGACCCCGGGTATAATCGGGCCCGGATGGGGAAGGGAGGAAAAATGGCGAACAATTCCGCGCTGGATGAGCGCTGTGTGAACGCAATCCGGTTCCTTTCCTGCGATATGATCCAGGCGGCCAACTCGGGCCACCCCGGGCTCCCCTTGGGAGCGGCCCCCATGGCCTACGTGCTCTGGACCAAACACCTGAAACATGATCCCAAAGACCCCAAGTGGTTCGACCGCGATAGGTTCGTGCTTTCGGCCGGCCACGGCTCAGCCATGCTTTACGCCCTCCTCTACCTCACCGGCTACGACCTCCCCTTGGAGGAACTGAAAAGGTTCAGGCAGTGGGGGAGCAAGACCCCGGGGCACCCCGAGGCCGATTGCGCCCCAGGGGTAGAGGTCACCACGGGACCACTGGGGCAGGGAATCGCCATGGCGGTGGGGATGGCCATCGCCGAAGCCCATCTCGCCGCCGTCTTCAACCGTCCCGGGCACGAGATAATCGACCACTACACCTACGTCCTCGCCTCCGACGGCGACCTCATGGAGGGGGTGTGTGCCGAGGCGTGCTCGCTGGCCGGGCACCTCGGGCTCGGAAAGCTCATCGTCCTCTTCGACGACAACCGCGTCTCCCTCGCCGGAACCACCGACCTCACCTTCACCGAGGACGTGCTCAAGCGGTTCGAAGCCTATGGCTGGCACACCCAAAGGGTGGAAGACGGAAACGACCTCGATGCCATCGACGCTGCCATCAGGAGGGCAAAAGAGGCGGTGGATAGGCCCTCCATCATCGCCGTCCGCACCGTGATCGGCTACGGTGCCCCCACCAAGCAAGGCACGTACAAGGTCCACGGCGCCCCCTTGGGGGAGGAGGAGCTGCGGGCAGCCAAGGAACGCTTAGGGTGGCCCGCCGAACCCAAGTTCTACGTCCCCGAGGACGTGCTCGAGCACTTCCGCACCGCCCTGGAGCGGGGTGAGGGCTGGAAGCGGGAATGGGATGAACGTTTCGCCCGCTACCGGAAGGAACACCCCGAGCTCGCCGCCGAGCTCGAGCGCCGCATCCGCGGGGAGCTACCCGCGAGTTGGGCCGAGGGGCTCCCCGAGTTCGCCCCCGACGCGAAAGGGATCGCCACCCGCAAGGCCGCGGGAAAGGTGCTCGAAGCCCTGGGAGAGCGGATCCCGGAGCTCATCGGGGGCTCAGCGGACCTAAACCCCTCCGTCCACACCGTGCTCCCCGGGAAGGGAGATTTCCAGCGCCCTGGGGAAAAGCCCTCCGGGGTCCAAGGGGATGCCGGAGGATCCTGGGATTATTCCGGCCGGAACATCCACTTCGGGGTACGGGAGCACGCCATGGGCGCCATCGCCAACGGCATCGCCCGCCACGGGGGGCTGATCCCCTTCATCGGCACCTTCCTCGTTTTCTCCGATTACATGCGCCCGCCGATGAGGCTTTCGGCGATGATGGGCTGCAAGGTGATCTACATCTTTACCCACGATTCCATCGGGATTGGACAGGACGGCCCCACCCACCAGCCGGTGGAACAGCTCGCCTCCTTGAGGGCCGTCCCGGACCTGGTGGTCATCCGCCCCTCCGATGCCAACGAAGTGCGCGAGGCGTGGATCACGGCCCTGGAAAGGGATGGCCCCACGGCCCTGATCCTCACCCGCCAGAACCTCCCCGTCCTTGACCGTGGCCGCTACGCATCTGCGAAAGGTCTCCACAAGGGGGCCTACGTCCTATGGCAGGCGCGGGAAGAGAAGCCGGATGTGATCCTCATCGCCACCGGCTCCGAGGTCCACGTGGCACTGAGGGCCGCCGAGATCCTGGCAAGGGAAGGGGTGAACCCGCGGGTGGTGGCCATGCCCTCCTGGGAGCTCTTCGAGGCGCAGCCGGAGGAGTACAGACGGGAGGTCCTCCCACAAGCGGTGAGGGCCCGGGTGGCGGTGGAGGCCGGAGTTGGCCTGGGGTGGGAGCGCTACGTGGGCCCCGAGGGGGCCATCGTCTCCGTGGAACGCTTCGGCGCCTCCGCTCCCGGGGCGGAGGTCCTGGAGAAGTTCGGCTTTACCCCTGAGAACGTGGCCCAACTCGCTCGGGAAGTGCTCAAACGCACTTCCTGAAACCCGGTAGCGCAAGACAAGCCTCCGGCACACACAGGGGAAGGGCTCGGTAATGGAACTCGTGCGTGGTCCACCCGGATCTTCCGGGAAGGCCCCGTCCACGGGCCCAAACGGCCGCACCCGCGCTTTCGCCCCCATCCTCGGGCCTCAAAGCACCCGGCTACCCGGCGGGACTTCGTGGTCCGGAGACAGGAGCGAGACCTTGGCGTCGAAGAGGGCCCCGAGGACGAGGACGTCGGACGAGAAGCCCGCGATGCGCTTCGGGGGGAAGTTCACCACCGCTACCACGAGCTTCCCCACGAGGTCCTCGGGCTTATAGAGGTGGGTGATCTGGGCGCTGGAGCGCTTCACTCCCAAGGGACCGAAGTCGATGGTGAGCTTATACGCGGGCTTCCGGGCCTCGGGGAAGGGTTCGGCGGAAATCACCTTCCCCACCCTGATGTCTAGTCTCAAGAAATCCTCATATGTTGCCATCACGGGGGAAGTTTATCCCGCGCCCGGGCGTCCCCATAGGCCCCCGCCCAAGCCTTGACGGGGAACGGGGGATGTCGTACATAAAACCCGTGCGATATTTCAAAGGTGGTTGCCTCAAACCGCGGGTGCGTACGGCCGGGTAGCGGCCCGGGCCGTACGTGGGCGCGGTCCTTTCCCTTTTCCCTTCCGCTCACCCCCTAGGTCCGGGACGCTGCCCGGCCTGGAAGAGTCCCTCGCTGAAGCGGCGGTCGTCGGTTTTTGGGCCGCGGGCATCCCCGCGGACGAACAGGGAAGCAGCGTCCAAGGAGGATCTGAGGTGAGCGTAAAGAAGGTTGTATTGGCCTACTCTGGAGGGCTCGATACCTCCGTTATCCTGCATTGGCTCAAAGAAACTTACGGGTGTGAGGTGATCACCTTCACCGCGGACCTCGGCCAAGGGGATGACATGGAGGCGGTGAAGGAAAAGGCCCTGGCCACCGGGGCGAGCAAGGCATATGTCCTGGATCTCCGGGAAGAGTTCGTGACCCACTACATCTTCCCCACCTTGAAGGCCGGGGCGATCTACGAGGGGCTCTACCTTTTGGGGACTGCCATGGCCCGCCCCTTGATCGCCAAGTACTTGGTGGAGATCGCCCACCAGGAAGGGGCCGATGCCGTGGCCCACGGGTGCACCGGGAAGGGGAACGATCAGGTCCGCTTCGAGGTCTCGGTGAAGGCCCTGGACCCGGACCTCTCCGTGATCGCCCCCTGGCGCGAATGGGACCTCCGCTCCCGGGAGGACGAGATCGCCTACGCGAAGAAACACGGGATCCCCCTTGAGGGGATAAGCGAGGAGTCTATCTACAGCCGGGACGGGAACCTATGGCACCTCTCCCACGAAGGGGGTCCCCTGGAGGACCCCTGGAAGGAACCAGAAAAGGGCCTCTTCCTTTTGACTAGGGACCCCGGGGACGCTCCCGACACCCCCGAATACATCACCCTGGATTTCCAAAGCGGGGAGCCGGTGGCGCTTAACGGCCGTCGCCTTTCCCCGGTGGAACTCATCCTGGAACTGAACCAGCTTGCGGGCAAGCACGGGGTGGGACGGGCCGACATGGTGGAGAACCGCCTGGTGGGGATGAAGTCCCGTGGGGTGTACGAGACCCCGGGGGGGACGGTCCTGTACGCCGCCCATCAGGCCCTGGAGCATTTGTGCCTGGACCGGGAGACCCTCCACTACAAGGAACTCGTGGCCCACAAGTATGCCGAGCTCGTTTACTACGGCCTCTGGTTCAGCCCCCTAAAGGAAGCGTTGGACGCCTTCGTGGAGGCTACCCAGCGCCCCGTCACCGGCACGGTGCGCCTCAAGCTCTACAAGGGCTCGTGTGTGGTTGTAGGGAGGAGGTCCCCTCACAGCCTGTACCACGAGGGCTTCGCCACCTTCGGGGCCGAGGAGGTCTACGATCAGCGGCACGCGGAAGGCTTCATCGAGCTGTTCGGGCTGCCGTTGCGGATCCGGGCGCTGGTGGCCCGGGAGGCGTTGGCCGGAGGGGTGAGGGAAAAATGACCCTTTGGAAGGGAAGGCTCCCCGGCACCGCGATTGGGGTGAGGCTTTTTTGCGACTCCTTCCCCACCGACCGCAGGCTCTACGACGCCGATATCCGGGGAAGCATCGCTTATGCCCGGGCCTTGGGCCGGGCCGGAGTGATCGGGGTGGAGGAGGAATGGGCCCTGGTGCGGGGACTGGAGCGGGTCCACGCCGAGTTCAGGGCCGGGGCCTTCGTCGCCTCCCCCGAGGACGAAGACATCCACACCGCGGTGGAACGGAGGCTGGGGGAGCTTTTGGGAAGAAAGACGGCGGGAATGCTCCACACCGGCCGCTCCCGCAACGACCAGGTGGCCACCGACCTCCGACTGTGGCTCCTCTCCCAGCTTCCGGAGGTCGAGGAGGGTCTCCTTTCCCTGGGGGAGGCGATCGTGGGGGTGGCGGAGGAGAACTTGGACGCTGTCATGCCGGGGTACACCCACCTCCGCCGGGCCCAGCCGATCCTCTTTTCCCACTGGATCATGTCCCATTTCTGGCGGTTCCTACGGGACCTTTCGCGGCTGGACCGCGTGGCGCAGGAGACCGCCGTGCTCCCCCTGGGGGCAGGCGCCCTGGCCGGGAACCCCTACGGGGTGGACCAGCGGTACCTCGCCGCCGCGCTCGGGTTCCAGGAGGTAGCTAGAAACAGTGTGGACGCCGTCTCCGACAGGGACTTCGTGGCGGAGTTCCTCTTCTTTTCTGCCTTGACGGGTGTCCACCTCTCCCAGCTGGCCGAGGACCTGATCTTGTTTTCCACGCCGGAGTTCGGTTTCTTGGAATTGGACGAGGCCTTCTGCACCGGCTCGAGCCTCATGCCCCAGAAGGCCAATCCCGACCCCCTGGAGCTCGCCCGGGGCCGGGCCGGGACCCTCATCGGGGCCCTGTGCGGGTTCCTCTCCACCTTGAAGGGCCTGGCCTCTGGATATCACCGGGATCTCCAGGAGGACAAGGAACCCCTCTTTTTCGCGGTGGATACCTTGCGCCTCGCCCTTCCCCTCATGGCGGGGATCGTAGGGACGTTGAAGGTGCATCCCGAGCGGATGTCCGCCGCCCTGCACGGGGAGCTCCTCGCCACCGAGCTCGCTGACTACTTGGTGGCAAAAGGGATCCCTTTCCGGGAGGCCCACGGTATCGTGGGGGCGGTGGTGCGGCGGGCAAAGGAGTTGGGGGCGAATCTACGGGAGCTCTCCCTCGCGGAATATAAAAGGATCCATCCCGCCCTCGACGAGGACCTGTACGAGGCGTTGGATTTCCGCCGGGCGGTGGAACGGCGGGCCTCGGTCGGAGGGACGGCCCCAAAAAGGGTCCGGGAGCAGATCCAACAGGCCAAAAAGTTACTCTCGGAAAGGAGGTGCGGGATGAAAGCCAAGTGCCCGGAGTGTGCGGCAGCGATCACGATGGGGAATGACGTGGAGGTGGGGGAAATCCTCACCTGTCCCGATTGCGGGGCGGAGCTCGAGGTCACCTCGGTAAATCCCTTGACCTTGGAGCTCGCTCCCGAAGTGGAGGAGGACTGGGGGGAGTAGTGCGGATCGGGATCGCGTGTTCGCGGGTGAGGATCGAGGAGAAGCTCATCACCGCGGCCCTGGCGGCTCGGGGGGTCGAGCCGGTACGGCTCGACCCCCGGAAGTTGATCCTGCGGGTGAGGGGAGGGACGCCCCCGGAGCTTGTGGGGCTCCGCGCCGTGCTTTTGCGCTGCATCAGCCACTCCCATGCCTTCTACCTTTCCCGGTGGCTCGAGCACTTGGGGGTCCCGGTGGTGAACTCCCATCAGGTGGTGGCCACCTGCGGCGACAAGTTCCTCACCAGCCTCTCCTTGGCCGCGGCCGGCGTGCCCCAACCCCCCACGGCCCTCGCCTTCTCCCGGGGCTCCGCCCTGGCGGCGCTGGGGGAGCTGGGGTATCCGGCGGTGTTGAAGCCCTTGGTGGGCTCCTGGGGGAGGCTATTGGCCCGGGTGAACGACCGGGACGCCGCCGAGGCCGTGCTCGAACACAAGGAAACGCTCGGGGGATATCTCCATTCCCTCTTTTACCTCCAGGAATACGTGGAGAAACCGGGCCGGGATATCCGGGTGCTCGTGGCAGGAGATCGCGTGATCTGCGCCGTATACCGCCGGTCTACCCATTGGATCACCAACACCGCCCGCGGCGGTACCGCGGCGCCCTGCCCCCTCACCCCGGAGATCCAGGGCCTCTCCCTGGCGGCGGCCCGGGCCGTGGGCGGGGGGATCGTGGCGGTGGACCTACTGGAAACCGAGGAGGGGGAGCTTTTGGTCAACGAAGTGAATCATACCCCGGAGTTCCACGGCGCCATGGCCGCCTGTGAGGCGGATATCCCCGGTGCCATGGCCGATTACGTGATCCACGTGGCGGAGGAGGCGCGATGCTGCGGGTCGCCATCGTAGGCGGATCGGGTTACACAGGAGGGGAGCTCCTGCGGCTCCTCCTCTTCCATCCCCGGGTGGAGGTGGTGCAGGTCACTTCGGAGACCCACGCCGGGCGCCCCGTGCCCTTGGTGCACCCCAACCTCCGCGGCTATACCAACCTCCGCTTCGTGCGCATGGATGACCTGGTGGAGGTGGATCTGCTCTTCCTTTGCCTTCCCCACGGGGAAGTAGCCCCCAGGATCGAGGAGTTCGCCCGGCTCGCGGAGGGGATCATCGACCTCTCCGCCGACTTTCGCCTCAGGGATCCCGGGCTTTACGCCCGCTTCTACGGGGAGGAACACCCGGCGCCGGGGTGGATTCCCCGCTTCGTGTACGGGCTTCCGGAGCTCCACCGGGATGAACTCGTGGGCGCGCGCTACACAAGCGGGGTGGGATGCAACGCCGTGGTCACAATACTGGCTTTGTGGCCCCTTTACCGGCGGGGGCTGGTGCGGGAGTGCGTGGTGGAGGTCAAGGCGGGGTCCTCGGAAGGGGGGAGCAAGCCCAACCCCGCCTCCCACCACCCCGAGCGGGCAGGGGTGGTGCGCTCCTACGCCCCGGTGGGCCACCGACACCTGGCGGAGCTCATCCAGGAGCTTTCCCTCCCGCCTCAGTCCCCCGGGCTCTACTTCTCGGTCACCGCGGTGGGGATCGTACGGGGGGCCTTGGCCACTTGCCACTGCCTCTTGCATGAGCCCCTGACCGAGCGGGACGCCTGGGGGATCTTCCGGGAGGACTACGGGGACGAGCCCTTCGTGCGGTTGGTGCGTGTGCGGCGGGGCATCCACCGCTTCCCCGAGCCCAAGATCCTCGCGGGGAGCAACCACTGCGACATCGGGTTCGCCGCGGCCCCGGAGGAGCGGCGCCTGGTGGTGGTGGCGGCCATCGACAACCTGATGAAGGGGGCCGCCGGAAACGCCGTCCAGGCCATGAACCTGATGTATGGGTTCCCGGAACGAACGGGGCTCGAGTTTCCCGGGCTCCATCCGATTTGAGCTCGTATGTGTTATGCAAAATGGTTAGACTAACGGTGGTTATGCGTTCCATTCCGCTCGGCCCGGCGAAACGTGCCTGAACCCGCCTGAGTGGGTCGGATCTCTCTTTCCGCAAGCCCTAAACAGGGCGTCCGTGGTCTTTAAGGAGGTTCAGGTGCGTATTGCGGTGCTGATCAGCCGGGTCCGGGTGGAGGAAAAGCTCCTCATTCAGGCCTTCCGTCGGGAAGGAGCCGACGCGGAGTTTATCCGCGTAGATCTTATGCCATTTGAGTTGAATGCCCATAACCCCTTCGCCGGATACGACGGGGTCTTCGTGCGCTGCATGGGCCACCTACAGTCCCTCTATATGGCCCGCCTCGCCGAAAGCTACGGGGTGCCGGTGCTCAATACCTGCCACACCATCCGCGTCTGCGGCGACAAGCTCCTCACCACCCTTGCCCTGACGGAGGCAGGGGTCCCCACCCCGGACACCGCGGTGGCCTTCTCCCCCGAGGCGGCCCAGGCGGCCATGGAGAGGATGGGTTACCCGGTGGTGGTGAAGCCCCTGCACGGTTCGTGGGGGAGGCTTCTAGCGAAGGTGAACGACCCGGAGGCAGCAGAAGCCCTCCTTGAGCACAAAAAGACCTTGGGGGGCTACACCCACTCGGTGTTTTACCTGCAGGAGTACATCCCCAAGCCCGGGCGGGACATACGGTGTTTTGTAGTAGGGGATCGGGTCGTCGCCGCCATCTACCGCTATTCCCCCCACTGGATCACCAATACCGCCCGGGGGGCCCGGGCCACCCATTGCCCCCTGAGCCCGGAGCTCGTGGAGATTGCCCTGGCGGCGGCCCGGGCCGTGGGCGGGGGGATCGTGGCGGTGGACGTGCTGGAGGCCCCCGGGGGAGAGCTCCTGGTGGCGGAGGTCAACCACACCCCTGAATTCCGCAACAGCATCGCCCCCACCGGGGTGGACATCCCCGGGGAAATGGCCCGCTACGCCCTGGAAGCCTTCGCGCGCGGGGCGGTGGGGGCCGGGAAGGGGGAGTAGATGCTAGTGGTGAAGCTCGGCGGAAGCAACGGCCTCGCCTTTGACCACGCCTTGGGGGATATCGCCGCCCTGGTGCGAGGTGGACGACGGGTGGTGGTGGTCCACGGTGGTTCCCGAGAGGTGGACCGGATCTCCACCGCCCTGGGCAAGCCTCCCCGCTACGTCACCACTCCGTCCGGGTTCCAGTCCCGCTACACCGACCGGGAGACCCTAGAGATCTTCGCCATGGTGGTGGCCGGCAGGATCAACAAGCTCCTGGTGGAACGCCTCCAGGCCCTCGGGGTGAACGCCCTGGGACTCTGCGGCCTCGACGGACGCCTCCTTATCGGAAAACGGAAGGGCGTCATCATCGCGGTGGAAGCCGGGAAGAAGAAGGTGCTCCGGGGGGATTACGGGGGCACGGTGGAGGAGGTGAACGCCTCCCTACTGCGGGGGCTCCTGGGAGGGGGCTACGTCCCAGTGATCGCCCCGGTGGCGATAAGCCCGGAGGGGGAAGCCCTGAACGTGGACGGGGACCGGGCTGCGGCCGCCGTGGCCGTGGCCCTGGGGGCCGAGGATCTTGTGATCCTCTCCAACGTCCCTGGGCTCCTGCGGGACCCCGCCGATCCCGCCTCCCTCATCCCCGAAATCCCCGGAGATGCGCTCCCGGAGTACCTCCACCGCTACGCCAAGGGACGCATGAAGAAGAAGCTCCACGCGGCCATGGCCGCCTTGGAAGGGGGAGTAAAGCGGGTGGTCATCGCCCACGGCGCGGGAGAGGCGCCGGTCTCCCGGGCCCTGGAGGGCGCGGGGACCGTGATCCGAGGAGGTCACCGTGTGGCGGAACGCTGATACCATCTGCATTTTCAAAATCATCGATTCCACCCTGCGGGAAGGGGAGCAGTTCGTGGGGGCCAACTTCACCACCGGCCAGAAGATCGACATCGCCTGTGCCTTGGACGAATTCGGGGTCGAGTACATCGAGCTCACCTCCCCGGTGGTCTCCCCCCGGAGCTTCAGGGACTTGAGGACCATCGCGGGTTTAGGGCTGAACGCGAAGGTCCTGACACACATCCGCTGCTGCAAAGAGGACGTCCTCAAGGCCTTGGAGATCGAGGGCTTGGCCGGCATCGACATCGTCATCGGCACCAGCTCCCCCCTCCGGCGGTTCTCTCACGGCATGGAGATCCCCCGGATCATCGAGGCCGCCTGTGAGGTGATCTCCCTGATAAAGCAAAACCGCCTCGAGCTCGAGGTCCGGTTTAGCACTGAGGATTCGTTCAGATCCGAAAGGGAAGACCTCCTCCGAGTCTACCGGGAGGTGGACAAGTTGGGGGTGGACCGGATCGGGGTGGCGGACACAGTGGGGATTGCCACCCCCTTCGAGGTGTACGAGCTCCTCCGGGAACTAAAAGGGAGGGTGCGGGCGGAGATCGAGTTCCACGGCCACAACGACACCGGCTGCGCCATCGCCAACTCCTACGCCGCGCTCCTGGCAGGGGCCACATGTGTGGACACCTCGGTCCTGGGAATCGGGGAACGGAACGGCATTACCCCCCTGGGCGGCTTCATCGCCCGGATGTATGTGGCCGATCCCGAGCGGGTTAGGCGCAAATACAACCTCAAGGTCCTTCCTAAACTCGACGCCATGGTGGCGGAGATGGTGGGCGTGGATATCCCCTTCAACAACTACATCACCGGGATCACCGCGTTCACCCACAAGGCAGGAATCCACGCCAAGGCGATCCTCAACGACCCGAGCACCTACGAAGCCCTTAGACCGGAAGACTTCGGGCTTTCCCGCTACATCTCCATCGCCCACCGCCTCACCGGCAGGAACGCCATCCGCTGGCGGACGGAGCAGCTGGGGATCTCCTTGGGGGAGGAGGAACTGCGCCGTCTCACCGCCCACATAAAGGCCCTGGCCGACGAAAAGTCCCTATCCCTGGACGATGTGGACGCGATCATCCGCCACTGGGCCAAAGCCCCGGTGGGAGAAAAGGGGGAAGGGGTGTGCGGTTGTGGGAGCTGAGGTGAACCCTGGCGGACAAACCTTGGTGGAGAAGATCATCTCCCGCCGCCTGGGGAAGCCCGTGGAGGCGGGGGAGGTGGTGGTGGCCCCGGTGGATCTCGTCCTAGCCCACGACGGCACCGCCCCCTTGGCCATCGAACAGTTCCAAGCGCTGGGGGGAAAGAGGCCGGCCACAAGGGTCTTGTTTTTCCTCGATCACGCCGCGCCGGCGCCCCGGGCGGAGGTAGCCAACACACACCGGATTCTAAGGACCTTCGCCGCCTCAGCCGGGGTCTGCCTCTACGACGTCGGCGCCGGCATCTGCCATCAGACGGCGGCGGAGCGGTGGGCGTCCCCGGGACAGATCATCGTGGGCGCCGATTCCCACACTTGTACTGCAGGGGCCCTCGGAGCTTTCGCCACCGGGATGGGGTCCACCGATGTGGGGGTGGCCATGGCCCTGGGCCAGACCTGGTTCTGCATTCCCGAAACGATCCGCATCGATGTGTACGGGGGACCCGATGGCGCCCTCCCCAAGGGCCTCACCGCCAAGGACGTGATCCTCCACATCATCGGCCTCCTGGGGGATGACGGCGCCACCTATAAAGCCTTGGAGTTCGGGGGGCCGGTGGTGGAGAGGCTGGACGTGGAAGCACGGATGACCCTTTGCAATATGGCCGTGGAGGCGGGAGCGAAAACGGGGGTGTGCGCCGCCGATCCCGAAACCCAACGTTTCCTCGATTCCATGGGCCGCGGAGAGGATTTCGTTCCCCTTCGGCCCGATCCGAATGCCGTGTACGAACGGCGCCTGGAGGTGGACGTGTCGGAGCTTTCGCCCCAGATCGCCCTGCCTCCGTCCGTGGATTGTGTCCGGCCGGTGGAGGAGGTGGAGGGAGTCCGCGTGGACCAGGTCCTGATCGGGACCTGCACCAACGGGAGGCTCTCGGATCTCCGGGCAGCCGCCGCGATCATCACGGGCCGCAGGGTCCACCCGGGGGTGAGGCTCCTTGTGGCCCCGGCTTCGCGGCGGGTCTACCTCCAGGCGGTGCAGGAGGGCCTGGTGGAAGCCTTCGTGGCCGCCGGGGGCGTGGTCCTCCCCCCGGGGTGCGGGGCCTGTGTGGGGGTACATCTGGGGGTCCTGGGCGATGGGGAGCGTTGTCTCTCCACCCAAAACCGGAACTTCACCGGAAGGATGGGAAATCCCCGGGGGGAGATCTTCCTCGCCTCCCCGGCCACCGCCGCCGCCACCGCGGTGAAGGGGGCCATCGCCGACCCCCGGGAGTTCCTGTGAAAGGGGGAGCTGTGGCCGAGGTAATTAAGGGGAAGGTCTGGAGGTTTGGGGACGGGATAACCACCGATCACATCATCCCAGGGAGGTACTTCCACCTCCGCGGGGACATCCGGGCCCTGGCGGCCCACGCCATGGAGGACGCCGATCCCGAATTCGCCGAGCGCGCCCAGCCCGGGGACCTGATCGTGGCCGGGAAGAACTTCGGCCAGGGCTCGTCCCGGGAGTACGCCGCCCTGGTACTTCGGGAGCGCGGGATCCGGGCCGTGGTGGCTCAATCCTTCGCCCGAATCTTCTTCCGCAACGCTATCAACGTGGGGCTTTTCCCCGTGGTCTGCGATACCCGGGGGATCGAGGCCGGAGATGTACTGGAGATCGACCTCGGGGCGGGGGTAGTGCGGGACCTCACCCGGGGGTTCTCCCGCGATTTCGCACCCCTTCCCCCTTGGATGCTGCGGATCGTCCAGGAAGGGGGGATCGTGCCCTACATCCTGGCACACGGGGGGCTCAGCCCCGCGACGGGAGGAGACGATGAGGGCGTACAGGGCCGCTGCGGCGCGTCTCCCGGCGGCGCCGGGGGCATAAGGAGGGGAAACGGTGCGGGACATCTGTGAAAGGGAAGTTAAGTACGAGAGCGGCTTTTACCGCAAGCGCCCCGTGGCTTTGGTGCGGGGGGAGGGGGCGCGGGTCTGGGACGCCGAGGGACGGGAGTACATCGACTGCATCGGGGGGCACGGGGTAGCGGTAGTGGGGCACGCCAATCCCGCAGTGGCCGAGGCCATCGCCGCCCAAGCCCGGAAACTCCTCACCTGTCCTAACGGCTATTGCAACGACGTCCGGGCGGAGCTTTTGGAGCTTCTGGTCTCCATCGCCCCGGGGGATTTCGGCCGAGCGTTCCTGTGTAACTCTGGGGCGGAAGCAGTGGAGGCGGCCCTGAAGATGGCCCGGATCGTCACCGGGAAGACGGGGTTCGTGGCCGCCATGCGGGGCTTCCACGGTCGAACCCTGGGCGCCCTCTCGTGCACCTGGCGGAAGGAATACCGGGAGCCCGTGGAGCCCCTGGTGCCGGGGGTCACCTTCGTGCCCTACAACGACCTCGAGGCCATGGCCCGGGCCCTGGAAGGGAACGATGTGGCCGGGGTGATCCTGGAGGTGGTCCAGGGGGAGGGCGGGGTCATCCCGGGAAAGGGGGAGTACCTGCGGGGGATCGAAGCGCTCTGTCGGGAGCACAACGCCCTCTTCATCGTGGATGAGGTCCAAACGGGTTTCGGCCGCACGGGGAAGATGTTCGCCTGCGAGCATTACGGCCTTGAGCCGGACCTCCTCTGTGTGGCCAAGGGGATCGCGGGCGGGGTACCCATGGGGGCGGTGCTCATCCACCGGCGCCTGGGACGGATGCCCGCCAGACTCCACGGCTCCACCTTCGGCGGGAACCCCCTGGCCTGCGCCGCCGCCCTGGCCGCCATCCGCTACATCCGGGAGGAAGGGCTCCCCCGACGGGCCGCAGAACTCGGGGCTTACTTCCTGGAGCGGCTGCGGGGGCTCTCCTCTCCCCTCGTCCGCGAGGTGAGGGGTTTGGGGCTCATGGTAGGGGTCGAGCTCAAGCGGGCCGCCCGCCCCTTTATCGATGCCCTGGTGGACAAAGGGGTGCTCACGCTTCCCGCGGGGGCCACGGTGATCCGTTTCCTTCCGCCGTTGGTCATCTCCCGGGAGGAGCTAGATCGGGTGGCCGAGGCGGTGGGGGAGGTCCTCCATGGATGATCGGGAAGCGGTGGAGTTTCTAAAGGAGCTCCTCTCCCGCTACAGTCCCTCCCGCCGGGAGCGCGGGCTCGCCGCCTTTCTGGCCGGCTGCCTGCGGGACCTGGGGTTCGAGGCCGAGGTGGATCGGGTGGGGAACGTGGTGATGTACCACGGGCAAGTACCCGGGGGAGGGGGGATCATGAGGCCCGATGTCCTATTCTTGGGCCACATCGACACCGTGCCCGGATTCATCCCGGTGCGGGAGGAGGGGGGGAGGATCTACGGCCGGGGGGCGGTGGACGCCAAGGGTCCCTTGGCGGCGTTCGTGGCCGCCCTGTGCCGGGCCCGGGAGGACTTGGGCGAGATGGGGATCGCCGTCGTGGGGGCGGTGGGGGAGGAGGACGACAGTCGGGGAACGAAACACATCCTCCCCCAGTTCCGGCCCCGGGCGGTCATCGTTGGGGAGCCCAGCGGCTGGGACGGGATCGTGTTGGGCTATAAGGGAAATCTCTCGGTCAGGTACATGGTCTCCCGCCCCCTCCGCCACCCCGCGGCCCCGGGCCCCACGGCGGCGGAGGAGGCCCTCCGCCTCTGGCGGGGGCTCCGCCTCCACGTGAGGAGGCTCAACCGGGGCCGGAGGGGGTTCTTCGAGACCGTGGACCTGGGGCTCCGCTCCGTGAACACATGGTCCGATGGGTTCGTGGAGCGGGCCGAGATCCGGCTGGATTTTAGGCTTCCCCTGTGGCTGCCCCTGGAGAGGCTCAAGCATGTGGTGGAGGGGATGGCCCGGGACGGGGAGCTCTCCTTCGCCGGGGGGGAGCCCGCGTACCTCGCCCCGAAGAACACGGCCCTGGTGCGATCCTTCCTCCGGGCCATCCGGGGATGTGGGGGAAGGCCCAGGTTCGTGGTGAAGACCGGGACCGCGGACATGAACTTGGTGGGGCCTGAGTGGGGGTGTCCCGCGGTGGCCTACGGCCCCGGGGACTCCCGTCTGGATCACACCCCGGCCGAGCACATCGGGGTGGAGGAGTTCCTGAGGGGGGTGCGGGTGTTGGCCGAGGTCCTGCGGGGGCTTGGGAAGGGCTCCCCTTGAGGGGAGGGAGGCGACGGGAGGCCGCCCTCTCCCTCAGCCGGGCGGGATATCCCCAAGCATAGACGCCGTGGAGCTCTCCGTAACGCCCAAGGGCCACCGCACCCGGACTTATCTCTCGGGCGAGTCCGGCTAGGCCCCTTTGTCCCGGTCCGTGGGCATTACCCCCAACGCCCGCAGCTCCTCCCGGCTCAGGGGGCGCATCTCCCCGGGCCGCATGTCCCCAAGCTGCACCGGCCCCATGGCCACCCGCACGAGCCTCACCACTTCATATCCCAGCTCCCGGAAGGCGCGCCGGATCTCCCGTTTTCTCCCCTCGTGGATCACGAGCTCCACCTCCCGGGGTCCCAGCCGGCGGACCCGGTCGGGGAGAAAGGGGCCGTCCTCGAGCTCGATCCCCCCGACGAGCCGCTCCAGATCCGCCTTCGCCACGCATCGATCCAGCACCACCCGGTATCTCTTTGGCACTTCGAAGCTCGGGTGGGTGAGCCGGTACACCAGGTCCCCATCGTCGGTGAGGATCATGAGCCCCTCGGAGTCCCGGTCCAATCGCCCCGCGGGAACGAGGCTCAGCCCCTTTGGGATGTAGTGCGCGAGGGTCCTTTCCGCGTGGGGATCGGAAAGGGTACTTGTGACCCCGCGGGGCTTGTAGAACTTGAGGTAATGTTTTCCCCTGGGGAGCCGTACCCGGCGGCCGTCCACCTCCACCGTGTCCCGGGCCGGGTCCACCTCCCGCCAGGGCTCGAGGGCCACCTCCCCGTTCACCCGGACCCTCCCGGCCCGGATAAGCTCGTCCGCCTTCCGACGGGAGGTGATCCCGGCTTCGCGGAGGAACTTATTGAGCCTCAAGCTTGGCGCGGCGGATGGGACGCCCGAGCTTCTCCTCCACCGATTTGGTCTTGTACTCCAGGAGCCCCTTCCGCCCGGGGCGGTCGTCGATGTAGATGCGGGTGGTCACCCGGGGCGCCATCTCCAACATCAGATGGTGGCAACGCTTGATGAGGTCCATCACCTCGTCCCACTCCCCCTCCACGATGGTGCCCATGGGGGTAAGGAGGTAAGGGAGGCCGCTTTTGTCCACCAAATCTATCACTTTGGCCACGTATTTGCTGAGGCTTTCCCCAACGCCGATGGGCGAGATGGTGAATTCCACTATCATCCTGTCTCACCTCGAGGCTATTGTACGGGTCCAGTGGCCGGCCTCGTATGTCTACGGCCGCCCTGTCCCCTGACCTGAAACCCCGCCTTGCCCCCACGTTGCAAATTTGGTCCATTCCGGATACAAGCTCCCGGGTGATGGCAATGGCGAAGGCTTCCGTAATGCTCGTCGTGCTGATATCGTTGGGATCCGGTGCCCTGGCCCAGGGGTTATTGCCGGAGCTTCTCTACCCGGGCGGCTACACGTTCCTGCGCTACGAGATCCGTGCGCCCGGAAAGGCCGCCTTCCAGTGGATCCTGGAGGTCATTCCCAAGGACGACTCCTACGAGGTGAAGATGGCCTTCACCCGCAAGATCCCCGCTTCCGAGCGGTTTTCCCTCTTCGACGTTTACACGGGCGTGGACATAATGGGCGCCGAGGACCTCCCCTTGGCCTCCCTTTTCTCCGTGTGGGACAAAGAGATCGAGCCTGGAAAAAGTTACTTCTTGCGGAAGAGGGCCCGCCTCGTCACCGAAGGGGAGGCGGAGATCCTGGGGATTCCCGTGATCACGGGCATCTATCTCCATCCCGACCACCCGGACCTTCGGGCCGTGGTGTATATCCCCCGGCTTTCACACCGGGCCTTGGTGCTCTTCCCCCCTTACTTCCGGGTGGAGAAAAAAGAGGGGAATGGGTGGAGCGTCGTGGAGGAGATCGAGCTCGTGGAATTCGCACATGAATGATGAGGTGATCGTCCGGCTGGAGGGGGTGTGGAAGGTCTACCGCATGGGCCGGCGCCGGAAGATCGAGGTGGAGGCCCTGCGGGGGGTGGACCTCGGGGTGGAACGAGGGGAGTTCCTGGCGGTGATGGGGCCCTCGGGCTCGGGGAAATCCACGTTATTGCACCTCATGGGGTGTTTGGACCGCCCCACCCGGGGACGGGTCCTCTTCGAGGGCGAAGACGTCACGCGCCTCAAGCCCTCCGCCCTCGCCCGCATCCGGAATCGGAGGGTGGGGTTCGTCTTCCAGTCCTTCAACCTCTCCCCGACCCTGAGCGCCCTCGGGAACGTGGAGCTCCCCATGATCTTCGCCGGGGTGCCCCGGAAGGAGCGACTCGCCCGGGCCCGGGAGCTTCTCTCCCGGGTGGGGCTTTCGGAGCGGGAGAGGCACCTTCCGTCGGAGCTATCCGGGGGGGAGCAGCAGCGGGTGGCCATCGCCCGGGCCCTAGCGAACTCTCCCGATCTCCTTTTGGCCGACGAGCCCACCGGTAACCTCGACACGGAGACGGGACAGGGGGTGCTTTCCCTCCTTTCCGAGACCAACCGGGAAGGGGTGACGGTGGCGGTGGTCACTCACGACCCCGAGGTGGCCGCCATCGCCCGCCGCCGGGTGCGGATCCGGGACGGGAGGATTGTGGGGGGCGACGATGTTTGACCTTTTGGGAATCGCGCTCCGGGGGCTCCTCCACCGCAAAAAGCGGAGCTGGCTCACCATCATCGGCATCCTTATCGGGATCACCGCCGTAGTGGCTTTGGTTTCCCTGGGAACTTCCATGCAGCTTGCGGTCAAACGCTCCTTCGAGGAGCTCGGGTATGACGTGATGATGATCCTTCCCGGGGAATTGGGCGGTGGCTTCGGCGGCCCCGCCAGCTTCGGCGCCTCCTTCGAGATCGACGTGGACGCCCTCTCCCAGGTGGAGGGGGTGGGGGAGATCGGCCTCATGTACTACGCGAGCATCTACGTCAAGGCCAGCGAAAACGAGGGGTTCCTGGATGCCCTGGGGGTCTCGGAGAACATCTTCTCGTTCTTCAAGGTGGAGCAGGCGGCGGGCCGGAGGTTCGCCCCGGGCGACCGGAACGCGGTGATCCTGGGGGTGGAAGTGGCTGAGGAGCTCGGCCTCGAGGTCGGGGATACCATGGAGATCGAGGACAGGCCCTTCACCGTGATTGGGATCTACAGCGCCGACAGCCGCCTGGACGAGGACGCCATCCTCATCCCCTTGGCTACCATGCAGGATATTCTGGGTACACGTGGCGTTTCCATGGTCTTCGTGCGGGCCGCGCCCGGGTACAGGGTGGAAGAGGTGGCCAAGCGGATCGAGGCGTTCCTCTACGAGACCCGGGGGCGCCGGGACCTCTCGGTGCAGACCATGGAGGAGGTCCACGAAGTGGTCCAGCGGGCCCTAGGGATCCTGGGGGCGTTCTTGGGGGGGATCGCCGGGATAGCCCTGTTGGTGGGCGGGATCGGCGTCATGAACACCATGTACACCGCCGTTTTGGAACGAACCCGGGAGATCGGGGTGATGAAGGCGGTGGGCGCCCGGAACTCCCAGATCATGTTGGTCTTCCTTTTGGAGTCTGGCCTCATGGGGCTCATGGGTGGAGCTTTGGGCACGGGGATCGGAGCCCTGCTCAACTTCGCCGCCGTGGCCGCCGCCAAGGCGGCCTTGGGGGCGCGGGTATTGGAGTACGGGATCTCGTGGTGGCTTGTCCTGGGGGTGCTGGGGTTCTCGTTCCTGGTGGGGAGCTTGGCGGGGTTACTCCCAGCCCGGGCCGCGGCGAAGCTGGATCCGGTAGAGGCCCTGCGCTACGAGTGAGGAGGTGGAATGGCAAAGGTCTTTATAAGCTGCCGGATCTTCCCCGAGGAAGTCAAGAGGCTCGAGGAGGCAGGCCATTCGGTGGAGGTCCACCCGGGGGACGTCATAGCGAAGGACGAGCTCCTGCAGGGGGTGGCCGACGCGGAGGTCCTGGTCTGTCCCCTCTCTACAAAGGTCGACAAGGAGGTCTTCGCCGCCGCGCCGAACTTGAAGATCGTGGCCAACCTCGGGGTGGGGGTGGACAACATCGACCTCCGGGAAGCCAACGCGCGGAAGGTGGTGGTGCTCAACACCCCTGGGGTCCTCACGGATACCGTGGCCGACCTCGCGTTCGCGTTGATGTTGGCCGTGGCCCGGCGGGTGGTGGAGCTCGACAAGTACCTCCGGACCGAGGGCTTTCCGGGTTGGACCTTCATGCCCCCCTACCTAGGCCACGACGTTTGGGGGGCCACGTTGGGGATCGTGGGCCTCGGGCGGATCGGGAGCGCCGTAGCCCGCAGGGCCAAGGGTTTCCGCATGCGAATCCTCTACTACTCCCGCACTCGGAAACCGGGGCTGGAGGAGGAACTCGGCTGTCGTTTCGCGGAGCTTGACGAGCTCCTTCAGGAAAGCGACTTCGTGGTCCTATGCACCCCCCTCACCCCGGAGACCCACCACATGATCGGCCCCCGGGAGCTCTCCCTGATGAAACCCACGGCCTATCTTATCAACATCGCCCGGGGGCCGGTGGTGGACGAGGGGGCCCTGGTGGAGGCGTTGCGGGAGGGAAAGATCGCCGGGGCGGCCTTGGATGTGTTCGAGCGGGAACCAGAGGTGCACCCTGGGCTCCTGGAGCTTCACAACGTGGTCCTCACCCCCCATATTGGCTCCGCCAGCGCGGGCACCCGCCGCCGCATGGCGGCCATGGCGGTGGATGGGGTACTGACGGCCCTGCAGGGGAAGAAGCCCGAGAACATCGTAAACCCTGAGGTCTGGCCGGGGAGATTGTGACCCGGATCACAGAAACCTGAAACCAGTGCCGGGGTTTCGTTGTACAATGAGTTGGAGGTGATGTGGGTATGAAGAAGGCTCTTGCGTTTGGGGCGCTGCTTGCTTTGACCATGGGGGTTATGGGGTTTGGGTTCGGAAATTCTTGCTGTCCTCCCCCCACCGAGCCGTGCTGCTACACCTCTTTTTGGGTAGGGGACACGGTCTGCTTCAAGCTGGTGATCCCCTGGAGCTTCTTCTGCTGTACCGCCAGCGATGAACTCATCACCGGCTGGCACATCGAAACCCTGGACGGCGTGGTGGTCTACGAGCACGCCTTCTCCACTCCCGTCTCACCCAAAGGGTTCGAGATGCAGTGGGACCAAAAGGACATGTCCGGCCAACAGGTGGCCGCGGGGTTCTACTACATCGTGGTCACCACCACTAAAGGGGAGTACAAGACGGCGATAAAGATCGTGGAGAAAGACCCTTGCTGCTGGACGGTCCTTAAGTCCAAGCCGTGTGGGGTTTCCTTCTGTAAGCCCTACATCAAGGTCTACAAGTGCCCGACCTGTTGTGTCCCCAAGTGCTGTCTGCCGCTTCCCTGTTTCCCCTGTGCCAACTGCAATATCAGTATCTTCCTCGGCTGCTGTGGCGACGACCCGTGATCACGGGGGCTAACGGGATATGCCCGAGCTTCCCGATTTGGAGGTCATTGCCGCTAATCTAGCCCCCCGGGTCGTGGGCCAGGCGATCCGGGGGGCTGAAGCCCTCCACCCCGCCTTCCTCCAGTCCACCGACCCACCTTTGGCAGAGATGGAGGGGCGTAAGGTCGACGGAATAGGGAGGCGGGGAAAATACCTCCTCTTCCACCTGTCGGGTGGGCTTCACTTCGTAGTGCACCTCATGCGGGCGGGATGGGTGTGGCATGGTGCCACGAGGTACGGCGCCACCAAAAGCACCGTGTTCCGGATCGAGCTCGACGACGGGAACGACCTCCGGGTGATCGAAGCCGGCTTCCCCAAGCTCACCCGGGGATGGCTCCTCAGGTCCTTGGAAGAAGAACCGCTGGCGGCGCTCGGGGTGGAACCCTTGGGCGACGACTTCACCCGGGAGCGGTTCCAGGAGATCGTGGCCGGCAAACGCCGACAAATAAAGAGGCTCCTGGTGGACCAAAAGCTCATCGCCGGGATCGGGAACGCCTATTCCGACGAGATCCTGTTCGAGGCCCAACTCTCCCCATTTCGGTACGCCCATACTCTAACTCCAGAGGAACTCGAGCGCCTGTGGCGGGCGATCCCCGGGGTGCTCCGCTGGGCCATCTCCGAAATCAAGGCCCGGGTGGGGGATGATCTCTATCAGGAGGAGGAACGTTCCTTCCTGCGGGTCCACGGCCGGGCGGGAAAGCCCTGTCCTCGGTGCGGTACCCCCATCGGGGAGGTCCTCCTTTCCGGGCAGCGCACCGACTTCTGCCCCAAGTGTCAACATGTGGACGAGTTTCCTCCGGGAAGCGGGGCACAAGGAGTCCCACGGCACGAGGAATAAGCCCTGACATTCGCGGAGAAATCTTGAAATCCTCGGAAAAAGCGTTACCCTCGCCCAGATCATGCTGACGGTGATAGATCATCCCTTGATCCGCGCGAAGCTCACCAAGCTCCGAGACAAATCCACCGATAGGCTCCTCTTCCGCCAGCTTCTCGAGGAGCTCACCGCCTTTATGGTGTATGAGATCACCCGGGACTTCCCCCTGCGGGAGGTAGAAGTGGAGACGCCCCTCGAGGTAACCCGGGGCCACGAGCTCGCGCGGCCGGTGGTGTTGGTGCCGATCCTGCGGGCAGGGATCGTGATGAGCGAGGGGGTTCTCCGGCTCATACCCAACGCCAGGGTAGGCCATATCGGCATCTACCGGGACCCCGTGACCCTGGAGCCCCACGTCTACTACAAGAAGCTGCCCAAGAACATCCGGGAGGCACTGGTGATCGTGGTGGACCCCATGTTGGCCACCGGGGGTTCAGCAGTGGAGGCGGTCCGTCTCCTGAAGGAGGAAGGTGCGGCGGACGTGCGGTTCCTGTGCCTGGTGGCAGCTCCCGAGGGAATAAGGGCGTTTGAGGAAGCGCACCCGGACGTTCCCATATATGCCGCGGCCCGGGACAGGGAGCTCGACGACCACGGCTACATCCTCCCCGGGCTCGGGGACGCCGGGGACCGGCTATTCGGCACGTGAAAGAACAGGATGGGCGGTGGGAGGTAACTATGCAACGTTGTGCCCTCGTTACTGGAGGATCCAGGGGGATCGGTGCGGCCACGGCCCTGAAGCTCGCGGCCATGGGGTGTGACGTGGCCATAAGTTACCGGACCCAGAGGGTCCGGGCCGAGGAGGTGGCGGCAGAGATCGAGCGGCTGGGCCGCAAGGCCGCGGTGATCCAAGCGGACCTGGTGGATCCGGAGCAGGCCAGGGCCCTGGTGCGCCGTGCCGCGGAGGCCCTGGGGGGCCTCCACATCCTGGTCAACAACGCCGGCTACACCCAACACGCCAAGTTCACCGAGCTTTCGCTTGAGGACTGGGAGAGGATGATCCGGGTAGCGCTGACGGCGCCCTTCGTGGCCGCCCAGGCGGCCTTCCCTTACATGCGCGAGGCCGGTTTCGGCCGGATCGTGAACGTCTCTTCCCTCCGGGCCCTGGGTGGTTCATCCCACGGGGCCCACTACGCCTCGGCCAAGGCGGGCCTCATCGGACTCACCAAGTCCCTGGCCCTGGAGCTCGCTCCCTACGGAATCACGGTGAACGCCGTCTGCCCCGGCTACACCGCCACCGATATGACCCGGGAGGCCTTGGCCCGGGACGGCGAGCGGATAAAATCGCTGATCCCGCTGGGGAGGGCCGCGGATCCGCGGGAGGTGGCGGCGGTCATCGCGTTTCTGTGTTCCGATGAGGCGAGTTACATCACCGGGGAGACCATCTCCGTGAACGGCGGGATCTACATGCGCTGATGGAGCGGAAGGACCTGGGGGTGGCCGCGTTCCTAGGCCCCGAAAGGGGCCTAGAGTTTTGGTTGGAGCTCGCTGCGGAGCTCGGCCTCGGAGTCGTGGAGCTGCGGGCCGAGCCCCGGTTGGCTCACCCCACCGAGCTCGGCCGGGACGCCCGAAAGGCGCTTCGCCGAAGGCTGGAGTCCCTGGGGCTTCGTCCCACGGTGCACGCCTCCATTCACGACACGAACCTCGCGAGCCTCAACCCTATCCTGGCCGCCGCGGCCAGGGAGGACCTCCGGGGAGCGGTGGAGCTCGCCGCCGATATCGGGGCCGAGATCGTCGTCTTCCATCCCGGCCGCCTCCCCTCCGAATACCGCCGGGATCCCGAGGCCTTGGAGGCAGCCCGCTCCGTTTTGTACGCGAACCTGGAGGAGCTCCTCCCGTACGCCGAGCGTTTGGGAGTGGTGCTCGCCGTCGAGAACAAGCAACGGGGATCCAACCGGGACCTGATCCTCACCCCCCAAGAGCACCGGGAAGTTCTGGAAAGGTTCCCGGGGCTTTGGGCTTGCCTGGATTTCGGGCACCTCCATACCCTGGGGCTGGACCCGGTGGAGTTCGTCCGTATCCTGGGAGAGAAGCTCGTCCACGTCCATCTCCACGACAACCGCGGCGGGGCCGACGAACACCTCCCCCTGGGCGAGGGGAGCTTGGATTGGAAACGGTGCATCTCGGCCTTGGCCGAGGCGGGTTTCTCGGGCACCACGGTGCTCGAGATCCCGGACCCTGAGGGCCTCGCGAGCTCAGTGGAGCTCGTGGTCTCCTATGGCGCGGGCTGAGGGGCGGTGGCTTTGGGGGTATTTCCTCGCCAACGCCGCGGGAGGGGCGGCCTCCTTGCTGGTTCCCCTCTACGCTTACCATTTGGGCGGCACCGCGGCCGACGTGGGTGCCCTGGCCAGCACCGCCAGTTTCGCCGGGATCTTGGGCAGCGTCATCTGGGGCAGGGCGGCCGACCGGGTGAAGACGCGCCGGGTTTTCGTGGTCACGGGCTTTTGGGGGTTCGGCTTCTTCTACCTCTTCCTCCCCTTCATCCAACGGGTGGCCGAGCTCTTTGGGCTCAACGCGTTGGCCACCTTCTTCTGGATGTCCCAGGCCACGGTGGCCACCCTTTTGGTGCTGGAGAACTACCCCAAGGCCGATTGGGAAGCGGGACTGGGGCGGTTCAACCGCTATGCCGGCCTGGGGTGGATGGTAGGCCTGGGGATGGGGGCCTTCTGGACGGGGGTGTTGCCCCAGGCTGTGGGGGAAGGGTGGGCCCTGCGATCGCTCGGGGTCATCACCTCCCTCTTGGGGCTCGGGGCGGGACTTTTGGGGTATTTCACCGTCCCCGAACCCAAGGTTCCCCGTCCCCGGCGCACTTTCATCGGCACGGTGGTGGCGGTGGGGAACTTCCTAGTGGAGCGCTTCCGTTACGCTCCGGCCCGGATCTATTACCGACTCGGCCCGCTTCAGTTCGTCCGGATCCTCCAGGGGAAGACCAAGATCGGCCCCGATCTCACCCTGTATTTCTACGGGGCGCTCCTTGCCGCCACCGGGTTCTCGGCCTTCTTCGTGCCGCTGCCCCTTTACCTGCGGGCGGTCCTCGGGGTTCCCAATGGGCTTGTTTTTGCCCTCTACATCCTACACAACGGCATGAACGCCTTCTCGTACAGCTGGGCGCAGCGCCTGATCCTGCGGATCGGTCACCGTCCGGTCTTGGGACTCGCGCTCTTTGTGCGCAGCGTGGTCTTCCCCCTCTTTGGGGTCTTGGCCGTCCTGCCCGGGCTTCATCTCGTGCTCGTTCCAGTCTTCTTCCTGATAACTGGAGTGACCTGGGCCTTTTTCCAGCTCACCGGGACCGCCATCGTGTCGCGGCTTGCGCCCGGGGGGAGCAAAGGGGAGGCCATGGGGATATACAACGCCCTCCTCGGGCTGAGCACGGTCTTCGGGGCATTAATCGGAGGGTACCTCTCCGACTCCCTGGGCTACACCGCCGCCTTTGTAGCTGCCGGGGCCCTGATCTTCATTGCCCTTCCCATTGTGCTCCTTGAGTCCAAGCCGATCGCAGAGGAAATCACCCTCCCCTCATCACAAGAGCCCCAGGGACCTTAGGGCACTGCGGGTAGCTTCATCCCGGAAGTCGTTTACCAAGCGATAATGGGGGCGATTGTGTCGCCGGTAAGCCCGGGAATGATGCGGGACAAGGCCCGTCTCCGAAAGAAGTGTTCCGTGGGCACGCAGGGCCTCCGGAGAGAAGGGGATCGCCCCCTCCTCCGCGAGCTCGACCACGAGCTCCCAGCGGCGCTCGAACTCCGCCGGGTCTCCTCCCTTCTGCGGTTGAGAGAGGAGCGTTTGGGCCAATACCACAGGGTCCACCCCCTTGCGCTTCGCCGGCCTGAGGTTCAGGCGATAGGTCCGGTGCAGGGGATCCACCGACTCGAAGAGGGGCTCTTGGGGGAAGAGCCTTTCCTCCACACACTCCCACTCCTGGAGAAATTCGCGCATGAACCTTTTCCTTTCGGCCAGGAGATGATCGGCGCCGAAGACCCCCTGATATACCAGCTTCGCCAGGTCCTCTAGCCCGAAGCCGGGGTGGCGCCCAAGGTGCAACTGTATAAGGCCCAACAGTGCCCGTTTCATCGGGAGCTTAGGATAGAATCACCCTTAAGGGGGGTACAAGTGAAGATCGGGGTCACAGGGCATCCGGGGGTGGGAAAGACCACCCTGGTGGAGCGGGTGATCCAGGCAGTGCCGCTCAAATGTGGCGGCATGATCACGAAGGAGATCCGGAAGATCGGCCGCCGGGTGGGGTTTTCGGTCCACGATGTCCTAACCGGAAGGGAAGGGGTCTTAGCGCACATACATCTTGAGCGGGGCCCGAAGCTCGGCCGCTACCGCGTGAACCTACGGGACTTGGAAGAGATCGGCGCCGCGGCCATCGAGCGGGCGCTGGAGGAGTGTGAGCTCGTGGTGGTCGACGAGGTGGGTCCCATGGAGCTACATTCCGAGAGGTTCATCCGGGCGGTGGAGAGGGCGTTGGAGTCCGACAAGCACCTTCTCGTCACGGTCCACCGGGCCTCGAATCACCACCTGGCCTACCGGATCCGCCACGAGACCGACCGCTTCTTTCGGCTTTCGACCACCAAGCGGGACCGAATAACGGAAGAGATAATTGAGCTCCTTTCCAGGGGCCCGGATAGGTGATCCCTTTCCTTCAAGAGACTCACTGGGAAAAAACCTTGGACCTCACCCTTGTCCCATGGACATTAATTGGCACTATAATATTTATTATGCGGGTGGGGGTAATCCGGGTCATCACCATTTCCGAGAAAGAAGAGCTCGAGCGCCATGGCAAACTCATCGAAAGGCTTTTTCCTGGGATAGAAACGGTTTCAGCCTGTATCCAGGATCAGCCTCGGGGAGTGTACGACCGGGAAACGGAGCGGCTCGCAGCGGAGAAGGTGGTCCGTTTGGCGTCGGAAATGGAGGGTAACGTGGATGCCATCTTTATAAGCTGCGCGGCCGATCCCGGTGTGGAGGAACTAAAAGGAAAGCTTTCCGTGCCCGTGGTGGGCGCGGGCGAGTGTCTGGCCTCCCTGGCCCGGGCCCTGGGGCAGAAGGTGGGAGTGCTCACCATCGCCGAAGGGGTTCCTGAACCCATACGAAGGGACCTCCGTGGCTTTCTATGGGAAAAAGTGGAGGGAGCCGAATCCACGTTGGACCTGCGGTCCAGGTTGGACTCCGTGTTGCAAGCAGCAAAAGCCCTCTTAAGGAAGGGTTGTGACGTGATCGCGCTGGCCTGTACTGGGTTTTCCACCATCGGTGCAGCGCCCTTGATCCGCCGGGAGACGGGCGTTCCCGCCCTAGATCCCGTGGTGGCCGCGGGTTCCGTGCTCTACAACTTGCTTTGCGGCGAAAGGGGGTGGTAGCGGGCGCCGAACGGTTCCTTCCCTCAACAAAAGTACCTCAAGGGGGTGGTTTGGTTGCGGAGAGGTATTTTGTTGGCGTTGGTGGTGCTTTTGGGCCTTTGGGGGATGGCCTTGGGAGCGGGGAAGAGGACCTTGGTGGTGGGGCTTTCCTCCGATCCCCGAGGCCTTAGCCCCGTCTTCGCGTGCACCTTCGTGGACTGGGTAGTGGGGTATCGCCTCTACAGCTCCCTGTTCCAAGCCGACGAGAACTTCCAGCCGGTGCCGGACCTGGCCGAGTCCTGGGAAGCTTCGCCGGATGGTCTTACTTATACCTTCCACTTGCGGCGCGACGCCACCTTCCACGATGGCAGCCCCGTAACCTCTGAAGACGTAAAGTTCAGCGTGGAGTTGGCTCTCAAATACGGCAGCATCTGCGCCCGGGGTCTGGGAACAGTCATCGACAAAATCGAAACTCCGGACCCATATACCGTGGTGTTCCGGCTCAAATCGCCCTACCCCGAATTCCTAAACCCCTACGACGGACTCGGTCCACACTGTTCTGCGGTTTTGAAGAAGGAACTTTATGAGGGCACCGATCCCCTTACGAACCCCTACAACTTCAAGCCCATAGGCTCCGGCCCGTTCAAGTTCGTGGAATGGGTGAAGGGAAGCCACATCGTGCTGGAGAAATACGAGGGGTACTTCGGCGAGGGGCCGTACATCGATCGGATCGTCTTCCGGATCATCCCCGACCCCATGACACTGGTGATGGCCTTCGAGACCGGTGAGGTGGACTGGATACCCTTCATTGTCCCTGCCAGCGAAGTGGCGCGCTTGAACCAATTGCCCGATGCCAGGGTCTTCTTCCACGGCTCGCCCTGCGGGGTCAGCTTGATCCTGGGCTATAACTTGCGGCTCGAGCCCTTCAACGATCCTGCCGTGCGCAAGGCCCTGACCGCTGCCATCAACAAGGAGAGGATTGCGGAACTCGTGTACTACGGCGGTGCCAAGGTCCCCAATACTTATGTGATCCCCACTCCCTTCTCCGAATGGTGGTTCAACCCTAAAGCCAAACAGATCGGCTACGATCCTGAGCTTGCCGCCAAGATCCTCGATAAAGCGGGCTATCCCGTCAAGGAAGACGGCTGGCGGTTCCACATGACCCTCAAACACACCACCGGATATGCAGAGCACCTCAAGGTGGCTGAGCTCATCAAGGAGGACCTGAAGAAGATCGGGGTGGATGTCCGGATCGTGAGCTTGGAGCACGCGGCCTGGCACGAGCAGGTGTTCCGGCGCTGGGACTTCGACGCCAGCCTTCTCCCGTTCTGTAGCGGTCCAACACCGCCCACCATGAAGCGCTTCCACACCGACAACATAAAGCGCATAAGCTGGGCCAACTGCATGGGCTACAGCAACCCCGAATATGATGCCCTCTTTGAGCTCATGATCAGCGAGCTCGATAAGGATCGGCGGTTGCAGCTGGTACACCGGTTACAGGAGCTCCTCGCATGGGACCAGCCCGCGTCCTTCATCGTGGGCCCCCTCAATGGCACTGCCATCCGGGAGGGGCTCTTCACGGAGGAGCCCAAAGGCGTATGGGTGCTCGGGTACCTGTGGATGCACCTGAACAAGATAAAGCCCTTGGAGTGAAACGGGCTTCCGCGGCTGCACCCTGGGAACGAGCCGGGGTGCAGCCGCTTTTTAGGCCATGACCGCGTACATCGTGCGGAGAATTGCCGGGGCATTTCCCGTCGTCCTTTTGGTATTGGTTTTGAACTTCATTATCCTGCATCTCGCCCCGGGAGATCCTGTTTTCATCTTCATCCAGGGCGGGGGCGAGGTCACCGAGGAATACGTTCAGGAGATCCGTGCACGCCTGGGCCTGGACAAGCCTTTGGGAGAGCAGTTCTTCATCTTTATCGGGAACGTATTCCGGGGGAACCTGGGGTTCTCCCATTTCTACCAGCAACCGGTGCTGAGGGTGATCGCCGAGAGGGTTGGGCGCACGTTCCTGCTCGTGGGACTTGCCATCTTCCTCGCGGCGTTTCTGGGGATAACCTTAGGGGTCCTTGCGGCCAGCTATCCCTACACTCCCATAGATTACGCCAACACCGTTGTGGCGGTATTCGGTTACTCCATTCCCACTTTTTGGTTCGGCCAGCTGTTGATCTTGGTGTTCGGCGTATTCCTCCGTGTCCTTCCGGTAGGAGGTGTGCCCATAATCGACCGCAGTCTCTCCGCGTGGGCCTCCCATCTTGTGCTCCCGGTCACGTGCCTCAGTGTTTATCAACTCGCCCTGATCGCCCGGCTTACCCGGGCCAATATGAGGGAGGTCTTAAACATGGATTACATCGTAATGGCACGTGCCAAGGGCCTGCGGGAGCGCACCGTAATTATGAAACACGCCTTGCGGAACGCTTCCTTACCCGTGGTGACCGCTATCGGCCTGAACTTCGCCTCCCTCCTTACCGGAGCGGTGGTAACGGAAACGGTGTTCGGATGGCCAGGACTAGGGAGGCTGATGTTCGAATCCCTTTATCGGCGCGACTACCCCGTATTGTTAGGCTTGCTCATTGTGATGTCCTTGGGTGTGGTCGTGATAAACCTTTTGGTGGATCTTTTATATGCCTTTCTCGATCCCCGCATCCACTATGACTAGGAGTGGACTATGAGGGAATTTTGGAGGGCGTTTCGGAAGAACAAAGCCGGCCTTGTGGCTTTGGCGTTCGTCCTGTTCCTGGGAGTGGTAGCCGCTTTGGCCGACCTCTTGACGGAACACGATCCCTTGGAACCCGGCCTGGGACGCCCTTTTTCCCCTCCATCCCGAGCCTTTCTCATGGGCACCGATGATCTAGCACGGGACATCTTCAGCGGCGTAATCCACGGGGCCCGGGTCTCCTTGATGGTCGGGTTGAGCGCCGCGGCCACCGCCTCCTTGATTGGGATCCTCATCGGCTCCGTGGCCGGATTCCTCGGAGGCGCAGTGGATTATGTGCTTATGAAGTTATGCGAGCTATTTCAATCCCTTCCCATGTTCCTGTTCGCCCTGGTCATTGTCAGCTTTTTCGGCAACAACATCTGGAACATCGTGATCGTGATTGGAGCCATCACCTGGCCGAGGATGGCGCGGCTTGTGCGCGCCGAGATCCTCCATTTGAAGGAGATGGAGTTCGTCACCTCTGCTCGAGCCGTGGGGTTAAGCAGCACCGGGATCGTGTTCAAACACCTTTTGCCAAACGTGCTTCACGTCATCGTGGTAACCCTCTCCCTGGATGTCGGGACCGCCATTATTGTGGAAGCCTCGTTGAGCTTCCTCGGCGCAGGGGACCCCAACGTGATGAGTTGGGGTCGCATGTTGCATAACGCTCAGAGGTTCATCCGTAGGGCGTGGTGGATGGCCGTCTTTCCCGGCCTCGCCATCTTCCTGACGGTCCTTTCCTTAAACGTCTTAGGAGACGCGTTGAACGACGCGTTGAATCCAAGGCTAAGGGGAAGACGAGGATAAAGGTCCCCTTTTTAAAAGGGGGGCCGCTTATGGCCCCCCTTTTTCTCCACTCAGGCTAGGAAATCGCTTTCAGCCCGCCTGAGCCTCTGTGGCCACGAGGGCACGGATGAGAAATACGTCGAGCTTGGCGCTCAGGGCCTTGATCCGCAGGATGTGCCTCCCCAGCTCCAAAGCCTCAGGGGCGGGACGCTCGGCCTTGGGACCCCGGGGGGCGAACTCCTCCCGCAGGCCCTGGACCAAGCCCCTCACGATTCCCCGGAACTTGGCAGCTTCCTCCGGGGAAAGGGCGCTTATCGCGCCCTTGAGGTAAGCCTCCACCCAATCCCGCACCTCGGCGAACCTACCGGCGGGCGCAGAGCCTCGGCCTTCAGGTCCACGCCCCGGGGCTTCAGGAGCCATGCCCTTGGGCGTCATCCGGGGGAAGGTCCCCATGTGTTCCCTGGCCTGCAAGTGCTCCCGCACACGCTGACCGATCCCCCGCTCGAACACGTCCTCGATACGGTGCAAGGATAGGGAGAGGATCACCAGGTCCTTCAGGGCCTCCTCACTGGGCCCCTCCGCTTCCTTTAGGGCCTCCAGGGCATCCTTGGCGAGCGCCATGGGCTTCGCCAACGCCTCCTTCAACGCGGGCATCTCCTCCACCTTATCCCACAAGGCGCTGAGTTCGGTGGCGATGGCCTTGATGAGCTCGGGGAACTTCTCGGGGGCCTGCGGCGCGGGCACCACCCCTTGTGCCATCGGCTGGGCAAGTCCACCCACCGCCAGCGAGAGGACGACCGCCATTCCCGCCGCGAGCTTTGCCACTTTGGAAACGTCCAACATCTTTACCTCCTTGGTTTTCGGCCCATTGGGGCCGTGGTTGCTCGGAGCCTAGCCCGATCCCGGTCGCTGTTGAACCGAAGGGGGGTAAACGGCCCGGTCAAAAACGGATCAAAAGGGTTTGACCTCCTTGTGGTAGCTGGAGGTTTTGCCTATTTTGTCTTTACCGTGAACCTGGGGAAGAAAAGGGCTCGGAGTTTAGGTCTTGCCCTTGGGGTGATATTTCTGGGAGCCGCGTTGGCCCTGGGACTTTTGGGGGGAAGGCCTTCGGTGGAGGACGAGGCCTTCCGCACTCGGAGCTTGGACTACGTGGCCGCCTTCGCCACCGCCGTCCAGGGCTGGCTTGAGGAAGGGGATTTCGAGACCCTTGAGGACGCCGCCAGGTTCATGCTCCTGGGGAGCGCCGCCTTCGTGGAGGTGGTGTGGGACGGAGAGGCGGTAGTCAAGGAGGCCCGGGGCGATGTCTCCCCTCCTCCGCTGGAGGATACCCCCTCCGAGGCCGTGACCGCCTTCCACTCCCGGGATAGCGCCCGCTTCTTGGAGGTGGTCTATCCCTTGGAAAAAGGGTACGTACGGACCTGGCTCGAGGTGCCGTCCCTAGCCGGGGTGCCATGGTGGTTGTCCACGGTGGTGGGCCTCCTTTCGCTTTTGGGCCTCGGCGCCATCGGGGGGGCCTTGTACCTGGGGCATCGGAGCCCGGGCCCGGAGCCAGGGAGGAAAAGATCCCTTATCGAAGTGGGAGGTTTGGTGATCGACGAGGGGAGCAAAGAGGTCACGCTCTGCGGGAAGCCGGTCAAGCTCTCGCCGAAGCAGTACGCACTTTTGGTGCTCCTCGCTCGGGAACCGGGGAAGGTGTTCTCCGATCGGGACATCCTCCGGGAGCTCTGGCCCGACTCCCGGTATGCGAATTCCAAAGATGTAAAGCAGTACGTTTATCTCCTGCGGCGGAGGTTGGGGGAGGTGTTGCCCGGGGCCGAGGCCCTGATCGCCACCGTGCCCGGGTTCGGCTACAAGCTCCTCTCCCCGGAAGAGATCGGGTTAACCGATCGTTGATGTACTTTCGACCGCAAAAGGGCTAAGGTGATGGACGATGGTGCGGAAAATTTTGGCGATTCTCGCGGTATTTTCGGTCCTTTCCCCGGCGGGCGGGGCCCAGCCCACGGAGCCTCCCGTGCCACAGCTTGCGGTAGAGGTGATGTCCCTCGTACGGGAGCTGCGGTTGGCGATGTACTACGCGGCGCTGGCGGTGTATGCCCCCACCCCGGCCGATCAGCACCTCTACTCCCAGCAGGTGGTGAACCTGATCGAGGGAGACGGTGGCGAACACTTCGTAGGAGAAGGGCCCCAACGGATACCCGGCATGCTGAACCGCCTCGCGGCCATCCATCGGGCCATTCCCCCCGACCTTTCTCCGATGAAGCGGCGGGCGGTGTTTCTCGTCTTGAACAACGTCCGCACCTTCCTCGAGCTAGCCCTGGAGGAGAGCCTGGCTTCGTTGAGGAAGGAGGACATCGAGGCCGGGGCAGAGCACATGCGCAAGGCGTTCGCGTTCCTCTTCGCTGCCTGGGGCGTGGAGGTGGAGACCCCCTACCTCGGGGGTGTGTGGCTCCTGCTCAAACACCTGGGGTACCAGCGGCCCACGCCCCCAGCAAGGGCCATCCCTAACCGGTGAAGAGGGGAAGGGAAAAGAAGATGGTGGTACCTTCTCCCACCACGCTTTCGGCCCAGATCCGGCCTCCGTGGGCCTCCACGATGGCCTTGGCGATGGCCAATCCCAACCCCGAGCCCTCCTCGTTTCGGGAGCGATCCACCTTGTAGAAGCGTTCGAAGATGTGAGGTAGATCCTCAGGAGGTATCCCCGGCCCCTGATCCCGCACGGAGATCACCGCTTCGTTCCCTTCCCGCTTGAGGGTGACCTTCACTACTCCCCCAGGCGGGGAGTAACGTACCGCGTTGGCGAGGATATTTCCGAGGACTTGTCGAATCCGGTGCGGATCGGCTTCCACCACGAGGCCTCGTTCGAGCTCAGCCTCGATCTCGATCCCTTCCTCTTGGGCCACGGGACGGATCGCGTCACAGGTGCGCTCCACGAGCTCCGCTAGCTCCATTTCCTGTCTCTCCAAGGGCAAGGTCCCGGCTTCCGCCAAGGTGAGCTCCCGCAAATCTTCCACAAGCTTCCCTAATTGGAGGGTCTCCTCGTAGACCGGGGCCAGGGACTCCTGGGTTAGGGGGAAAATACCGTCCAGCATCGCCTCGAGATTCCCCTGGATCACGGTGAGGGGGGTGCGGAGCTCGTGGGCGATATCGGCGATGAGGTTCCGGCGCGCCCTCTCCGAGCGCTCCAGGGCCTCGGCCATGCGGTTGAAGGCCTGGGCCAGCCTCCCCAGCTCGTCCCTCCCCCGGACCACCACCCGGTGGGCGAGGTCCCCGGCGGCGATGCGTTCGGTGGCCCGGATGAGCCGCCTGAGGGGCGAGGCCAACTGCCACGCGAGCATTGCCCCTAGGATCCCCGCGGCCACGAGCCCGATGGCCACTCCCACGAGGGAGGCGTTCCGCACCGACTCCAGGAAGCTTTCCTCCAGCGGGCCGAGGTCCCCTCGCAGGGGGACCAACGCCCCCACCACTTCCCCTTCCACCTCCACCGGGATGCTGTAGCGGAGCCGATCTACCGAGACGTGCTCCCCAGGGGATACCACCCCCTTTTGGCACGCGATCACCTTCCCCGCGGGATCCACCAGGGCGTACTGGCTAAGGGGACCCCATTGGGCCACCTGCCCTCCGGGCCAGGTGATCACGAACTTCAAGGTGAAAAATCGTTCCACCCCTTCCCAGGAGCGGTTCCTGGCCCAGAAGGCCCCTAAAAGCTCCGCCGCCTCTTTGGCGTGGGCCTCCCGGGACTTTATCAGGTAGAGGTCGAAGCGCTCGTGTAACCCAGAGGTGGTGAAAAAATAAGTGCCCCCTACGGCCACCAGGGTGACCGCCACCATGGCTCCCACCAGCTTCCAGCTGAAGGACATGGTTTTCACCCCTCCGCCTGGAACTTGTAGCCCACCCCGTGCACGGTGACGATGAACCGGGGATTCTTGGGGTCGGGCTCTATCTTGTGCCGGAGGTTCTTGATGTGGGAGTCGATGGTACGGGGGAAGGAGGCGTAGGAGCGCTCCTGCACCGCCGAGAGGAGCTCCCTCCGGGTGAAGACCTTCCCCGGGTGCCGAGCGAGATACGCCAACAGGTCGAATTCAATGGGCGTAAGCTCGACGAGCTTGCCCTCGAGCCTTACTTCCCTTGAGCCGAGATCGATCTCCAGGGGACCGAAAGAGAGGCGCTCCGGCTCCCTGATGCCCTCCGCGCGGCGCAGCACCGCCCGGACCCGGGCTGCCAGTTCCCGGAGGGAGAAGGGTTTGGTCACGTAATCGTCGGCACCGAGCTCCAACCCGGCCACCCGGTCCGCCTCCTCGGAGAGGGCGGTGAGCATGATGATGGGGACGTCCGATTCCCGGCGGATCTTGCGCGCAAGCTCCAGTCCGTGGAGCTTGGGGAGCATGAGGTCAAGGATGATGAGGTCCGGGGAGAGCTCCTGATAACGCCGCCAACCTTCCTCGCCGTCGAAGGCCACCTCCACGCGATATCCCTCCCGCATGAGGTAAGCCTGCACCATCCGGGCGATCTCCCGTTCATCCTCCACCAAAAGGATCGTTTTCATAACGAAAAAGAGTATACAGGGGCAACGCGGGGCTGCCCCTGGGAGTTATCACTGCAAAGCGGGCTCTTGCGTGCACCCATTATCCCGTCCCCCTCTGCAAAGGCCATGAAGAGGTTGCGAAGATTCTGTGGAGGCCCGTAAGATGAATTTACTATGGGACTTGAGGGTCTTCTTTACCCGAAATCGGTGGCCCTGATCGGCGCATCGCCCAAGGAAGGGAAACTCGGGAACGTCCTCTTCAAGAACATGTCCACCTTCCCCGGCCGCTTTTATCCCGTAAACCCGAACTACGAGGAGATCGAAGGAATCAAATGTTATCCCAACGTATCCTCGCTTCCGGAAGTGGTGGACCTGGCGGTGGTGATCATTCCCGCGGACCCGGCCTTGCGGGTGATCGAGGAGTGTGGCCGGGTGGGGGTGCGGAACGTGGTGGTAATCACCGCCGGGTTCAAGGAGGCGGGGCCAGAGGGGGCTGAGAGGGAAAGAAAGCTCGTAGAGATCGCTAAACGATACGGGATCAATGTGCTCGGTCCCAACTGCTTCGGCCTGATCTCCACCGAGGTGGGCCTCAACACCACCTTCGCCCTGAAGACCGCCCTCCCCGGGAACATCGCCTTCCTTTCCCAATCCGGGGCGTTCTGCACCTCGGTGTTGGACTGGGCGTGGGAGGAGAAGCTGGGGTTCTCCCACTTCGTGTCCCTGGGAAACAAGGCGGTCCTCAATGAGTCCCACTTCCTTAAACCCTTCGCCGAAGACCCCGATACCAAGGTGATCGTGGCTTATCTCGAAGGGATCGCGGACGGGGAGGCCTTCATCCGGATAGCCCGGGAAGTGGTGAAGACCACCCCCATTGTGGTCCTCAAGGCCGGGCGCACCGAGGCGGGGGCACGGGCCGTATCCTCCCACACCGGGACCCTGGCGGGGTCCAACGTGGCTTATGAGGCGGCCTTTCGCAAATGCGGGGTGATCATGGCGCGGAACGTGGAAGAACTCTTCGATTACGCCTATGTGCTTGCCAAGCAACCCCTTCCCAAGGGGAGGCGCGTGGGGGTGATGACCAACGCCGGGGGGGCGGGGGTGATGGCCTCCGATGCGGTGGAGGAGTACGAGCTTGAGCTCGCCCGTTTCTCCGAAGAGACCATGAAGACCCTGCGGGAATTCCTCCCCCCGGCGGCCAACATCTACAACCCCGTGGACATACTGGGCGATGCCCACCCCGACCGATATGAGCGCGCATTGGACCTTGTGATCAACGATCCCAACGTGGACATGGTGGTGGCCCTCACGGCGCCGGCCCCCCTGATCCCCTTCGGGGTGCTCTCCCGGATCGTGGCTGCGGCCAAGGAGAAGGCCGAGAAACCGCTCACGGTGAGCTTCATGGCCGGAGAGCTGGGTGAGGAGGCGGAGGAGACCCTGCGGGAGGCGGGGATCCCGAGTTACTTCGACCCCGCCCGGGCGGTGCGGGCCCTGGCGGTGCTCCACCGGTATGCGGAGGTGCGCAAGAAGGAATGGAAGGAGCCCCGGCGGCTGAAGGTGGATCGCTCAAAGGTGCGGGAGCTCCTTGCGCGCGCCCACAGGGAAGGGCGGACGCAACTGGGGGTGGAGGCCATGGAAATCCTCTCGGCCTACGGGATTCCCACGGCCCCAGGCCGTCTCGCCCGCACCCCGAAGGAGGCCGGGGAGATCGCGAAGGCCGTCGGAGATGAAGTGGTGTTGAAGCTCGTGTCCCCGGAACTCACCCACAAGACCGACGTGGGAGGAGTGACCTTGGGGCTCCGGCCAGAGGAGGTGGAGGCCGCGGCCCAGGAGATGCTTACCCGGATCGCGGCGCGCTTCCCCCAGGTCCGGATCGAGGGGCTATTGGTGCAGCGCCAGCTTCCCCCGGGACAGGAGCTGATCATTGGCTCTGTCCGGGACCCCCAATTCGGCCCCTTGGTGATGTTCGGGTTCGGGGGGATATTCGTGGAAATACTGCGAGACGTGGTCTTCGGGGTGGCCCCCCTTTCCCCGGATGAGGCCCGGGAGCTGGTGGAGTCCATGCGGGGCTATAGCCTCCTGCGCGGGGCGCGGGGGAGGAAGGGGGTAGCGGTGGACGCAGTAGTAGAGGCGGTGGAGCGGATCTCACACCTCGTCTATGATTTCCCGGAGATAGTGGAGTTGGACGTGAACCCGCTCCTTGCCTATCCGGACGGCGTTGTGGCCGTAGACCTTAGGATCACCGTATCTCGGGAGGTAACGTGAGGCGGGTTTACTTCGCAGCGGCGGAGGAAAAGGCGGGGAAGACCGCGGTGATTCTGGGCCTTTCCCAGGTACTGGGGAACGGCGTGCGGTACCTTAAGCCGGTGGGGTGGGCCAACACCTACCGGAGCGGGAGGCCGTTCGACCGCGACGGGGAGGTGGTGGCCGCGGCCCTGGGCCTCGGCGATCCTGAATCGTTGGTGCCCTTGGTAGGGGTGGACTATCCCCGGTATTGGCGTCCCCCGGAGGACGCCTGGGACCGGATAACCGCCCCCGTGCCCGAGGACGGGGAATGGCTGTTGATAGAGGGCCGGCGCTGGTTCGGGCGGGGGCTTTTCTCCGGCTTAAGCGATGTGGAGCTTGCGCAAAGGCTTGATGCTTCCATCGTTCTCGTGGGCCAGTATGAGGGAGAGCCCTCGGTGGACCGGATCCTGCGTGCGGTCCGCCTGTTAGGAGATGCGCTCTGCGGAGTGATCTTCAACGGGGTGGACGCGGAGGCTGAGCTCCGCGAGGTGCGGGGGTTCGTGGCCCCGGCCCTGGAAGAGAGAGGAATACCCGTTTTGGGGATCGTCCCGTTCGAGCGCAGGCTGCGAACGGTGACCCTAGCGGAGGTGGCGGAAGCCCTGGGAGGGGAGGTTTTGGTAAAAGGGGACCTCGGGGCCGGAGTGGAGAGGTTCTTGGTGGGGGCCATGAGCGGGGAGGCGGCGCTCCGGTACCTGCGCCGCATTCCGGGGAGGCTGGCGGTGGTCACGGGAGGGGATCGGGCCGATATTCAGTCCGCCGCCCTCTCCTGTGAGCGGGTGAAAGGCCTCATCCTCACCGGCTGGCTCCGGCCCGAGCGTTCCATCCTATCCCGGGCCGTGGAGCGGAACGTCTCGGTGATCCTCGTCCCCCAGGACACCATGACCGCCGCGGAGACCGCCGAGGGCCTTCTGGGGCGGGCGCCGGTGCGGAAGGAACATTTGGCGCTGTTGCGGGAGCTTGTGGCGGAAGGGATAGACGTGGAAAGGTTAAAGGAGCGTGCAAATGGGGGGTGATGGACCTTGCGGCTCTCGGACTACCGTTTCGGTTCCATAAGCGTGGACGGGGTCGCCTACACCGAAGACATCCAGGTCCTGCCTGACGGGGCGGTGAGGTCTTGGTGGCGGAAGGAGGGCCACCGGGTGCTGCCCGATGATCTGTCCGAGGCCCTGGCAGCGAATCCCGAGCTGATCATCATCGGGACAGGCTACGGGGGCAGGGTGGAGATCGCTGAAGAGACGAGGAAGTTGTTGGCGGAGCGCGGGATCGAGCTTCTGGCCTTGAAGACCGCGGAGGCGGTGGAGGCTTACAACGAGCTTTCTCCCAAGCGACGCGCCTGTGCCCTCCTCCACCTCACCTGTTGAGAATGCCTCCCACGGGGAGTCCTCCCTTCTTGGGCGACGGAGGACATCCCGTGGCCGGGCGATTCAGCGACTGAATTTTTCCTCCGCTCGCGAGAAAGCGCGATCGAAGATCTCCAATGCTCTGTCTATGGTGGAATCCCGGATGGTGAGGGGAGGGATGAGCTGGAAGCGGTTGTGGAAGTATCCGCCCTTCTCGAAGACCATCCCTTCCTTGACACATTCCTCCAGGATGAAGGCGGCTTCCTCCGAAGCGGGTTCCCTGGTCTCCGGGTTCTTGACGAGCTCCAGTCCGATGTAGAGGCCTCTGGCGTTGATGTGTCCGATCAAGGAGTGGCGCTTCTGTAACTCCACGAGGCCCTGGTAGAATCTCTCCCCCTTCCTGCGGACTTCGGCGAGGAAATCCTCCCGGGTCACCACCTCCAACACCTTGTTGGCCGCGGCACACGCGAGGACGTTGCCCGCCTGGGTGGAGACGTGGGCCCCGGGGCCCCAGGCCTCCAAGATGTCCGCCCGGGCCACCACCGCGGAAAGCGGGAGCCCCCCTCCCAGGGCCTTGGAGGTGAGCAACATGTCAACTTCCACTCCGTCCCACTCGGTGGCCCACAGCTTCCCCGTGCGACCGAGGCCGGTCTGGATCTCGTCCACGATGAGAAGAATCCCGTATTTGTCGGCAAGCTTGCGCAAGAGCTTGAGGTATCCGGGCGGGGGGATGATGTAGCCGGCGGAACTCTGGAACGGCTCTACTACGAACGCCGCCACGTTGGTAATGTTGTTCTTCGCCTCCCGGTACGGGGACTCCTTGCTCCCGAAGAAGTACTCCAAGTATTCCTCGAGCCGCTCGAGGCAGTATTCCTCCTCCGACTTCCCGGCCGGCGGGCTGCCGAAGGGGCACTGATACGGGTATGGGAAGGGGAAGTATCCCACGGCATTATCCTGAGGCGGGATGGGGTAGAAATAGGCCCACATACCGCCTTTGCCCGTGAGGGACATCGTGCCGTAGGTCACGCCGTGGTAATCGCCGAAGGCCGTGAGGATAAATGGGCGGCCGGTGTAGTAGCGGGCGGCCCGGACCGCTAACTCCACCGCGTCCGAACCGGTGACGCCGAACATCACCCGGGCCTTCCCCCCTTTGATCGGGGTTATTTCCACTAGGCGCTCTGCAAGCTTGATGCGCTCAGGATGTGGGAGATCGAAATAGTGCACGAGCTTTTGAGACTGGGCGGCGATGATCTCGGCGATCTCCCGGTTACATTGGCCCAGGGCAGAGACGGAAAAGCCCGCCAAGAGGTCCACGTACTCCTTCCCGTCCACATCCATGAGGATGTCGTCCTCGGCACGTTCGATAATGGGCGGTACCTTGAACAGGGCGAGGCCCACCTGCCCGTACGACTCCACAGCCAGCCACCGCCGAGCCCACTCCTTGCCCTTGTCCCCGAACGGGGCCTCCGCGATGCGCCGTTCCACTTCCTCTGGTGTAAGCTTAAGGCGTCTCCTCTGTTCTTCTAGCCTTCCGTCGAACATCCAATTCCCTCCTTTCGCCATGCCTCTGCCACCGCGGCCCGAGGGCCTCAACGGAGGTAAATCGGATTGGCGATAATCCAATGGCGGCCTTCCCGGTAGACCTCCACTCGGTACGGGCCGGCGCCTGCGATCCGGAACGAGACTTCTTCACCCTCGGCTTCTGATACGACCATCCCCCCCTTTATCAGGAGGATGTGCCCCGCATAGGGGAGTGACACGCGGAGCTCAACTTCGCGTTCTCCCCCGGGGGAGAGCCCTTCCCCTGGGGGAATTGCTCCCTCGTCCGTGAGCGCCACCACCGCCGTACCCGCAGCAGGGCAGAGGTAATCGAACCCCACGAAGAAATTCCCTGCCGCCAGGCTCCGGTAGATGAGGCTCCGGTCCGCATCCAGCACGCCCTGTAGGCGCTCCCGCAATAGGAGGTGTACCCGCAAGGCCCGAAAGGCCTTCTCGTATGGGAGGATGACCTCGTCCCCCCAGCGGGCGACGCGCTCCGCGTGCGCGTCCAGCCCTCCGAGTCCTACCACGCGCCCCCGCGCCAGAAGCTCGTCCCACTTTCTCAGCGCTGCTATGTTCGGAGCGGCATAGCCCAACACTTCTCCTGGAGGCCTCTCGAGGCCACGCTCGCCGAGGAGCTGGTGGAGATCCGCGGTCAAGTTCCATACCTCGATCCCATCGAACCTCTCCACGCTCCAGTCCCGCCACGGGAGAGGAGGATCGTCGATAATGGGGCTCCCCTGGTAGAAGGGGTGGGCGACGAAGGCGAGTCCCCCCTGGGCCTTAGCGGCATCGATCCCCTCCTGGGGCGACACATCCGGAGGGATCAGTTCCGTGATGCCCAGAGCGAGCATGTGGTTTCCTCCAGGCCGCGTGACCTCCTCGCCTGCTAACACCAACGTACCTCCGTGCCAACCCTCGTACTCCCGGGCCCGTAGGTCGTTGTGGTCGGTGATGATCAAGAAGTCCAACCCCGCGGCTCGGGCCGCGGCGATCACCTCGCTTATGGCCCCCTCGCCATCGGAGAAGGCAGTGTGGACGTGAACAGCACCCACGTATTCGTATAACCCGACGCTCACTCCCGCGCCCCCTTTGTCCGGAGCTTCCCGGCCCCGACCCGGGTGGAGATCAACGTCATCCCCAGGAAAGCCAAGATAGAAGTGGCGACGAGGATGCCCGAGATGGCGCTCGCCGTGCGGATGTCATCGATCAGGCTCCGGTAGAGGAGGAGGGGCATTGTCCTCCAACCGAAGCCAGCGATCATGGACGTGACCTCAAATTCTCCCATGGAGATCGCGAACACCAGCAACGACCCAGCGAGGATCCCCGGGATCACGTTGGGGATGAGGACGTAGCGAAACCGCTGCCACAGGTTGGCCCCGAGGCTCGCGGCTGCCTCCGAGAGCGTCCGCTCGTCGATGGTCTGGAACGCGGCGAGGACGTTCCGGAACATGAAAGGGAACCCCAATGTCGCGTGGGCGAAGACCGCCAGCATCAGCGAACCGCTCCACGCGAGGGGAGGACGATTAAATGCTTGTACGAATCCAGTACCTACCACGATCGGAGGGAAGATCAGCGGGAAGATCTTGAACGCCGACCTCAGCAGCCCTCCTGCCCGCCCACGCAGGCGGTTGATGGCATAGGCTGCGGGGACACAGATGAAGACGTCGATCGCCACCGCGCTCACGGCCACGAGTAGCGAGGTGATGAGCCCCTGGTAGTACTTGTGGCGGTGGAAGATCTTGAGGTACCACCGCACGGTGAACCCCTCGGGGACAATATCCATCCACAACGTGCTGAAGGAGAAGATGAGGGGAACGAGGAGCGGCAACACGATGTAGAGAATCAGGAAGACGAGGACGACCTTCTGTACGAGGTCAACGACGACCTCCTTCCTCATCGTCCCTCACCTCCTGGCCGCAGGCGCCTCTCGATCCAGTTGAGGGTAAGGAGGGAAACCACGATGATCACAATGAGGACCACCGCCAACGCGCTCGCCTGGGGGATGTTGTAGTTGCTCTCAGAGGCATGGGAGTAGATCTGGAGTGACAACAGGGATTTCGCCATGCCGGTCAGCGCCAAGGCGGTGCCAAACGCCGCCAGCATCCCCGCGAGCACGATGGAGATCCCGGCGATGAACCCGGGGGCCAACACCGGGATGATGACATAGATCCACACCTGCCACGCCTTGGCTCCTAAGTTCCTGGCAGCCTCGATCAGGGAACGGTCGAGGTTCAGGAACACCGAAGCCATGGTGAGAGTCATCAGGGGAATGTTGTAAAACGAATAAGTGACCACCAATCCGTGCCAGGAATAGAGATCGAACTTTGGGATTCCCAGATACCGACTAAGAATGATGTTGAAGACCCCGTTCCGCCCCAAAAGGACGATGAACGCGAACGCCACTACGAGACTGGAAAGGGTCATGGGGAGGGAATAGAAAGAAAGGAGCACCCCGCGGACCTTCGGGGACATGCGGCTCGCCAGGAGGCCCACAAACGTCCCTCCCACGGCACCCACCAACGTACACGCCCCAGCGAACCACAGGGTGTTCTTCAACGAGCCCAGGTACCTGGCTTGGGTGAAGGCGTTGAGGTAGTTCTGCACGGTGCAGTGGCCCGTGAAGTTGTCGGTGAAGCTTCGCAGCACTACCCTTGTCAGGGGGTAGAACACGAAGAGTCCCAGAAACACCGTGATCGGTATCAGGAAGAACCACTCGTGCGAGAAGCGTCTCATCTGCCCCCTCCGGAGGAAGGGGGCGGGGAGGGTAAATCCCTCCCCGCCCCCCGCATCGGGGCTTATCCGCCGCCGATCATCTTGGAGTAATACTCCTGGAGATCGTCTGTAATCTCTGCATCCTTCTTGTAGTCGATAAACACCGCCACGTCGTAGGCCTCCTTTGGCGGGAACTTCTCCAAGACCTCGGGGGGAAGCTTGACGGTGGGGTTCATGGGGTGCACGAAGGCCTTGGCGTAGAGGACCTGACCCTCGCCACAAAGGAGGTATTCCAGGAACAGGCGGGCCGTCCAAGGATGGGGCGCGTTCTTCGCCATGATGACGCCGCCGCCGCTGGAAATGGTCCCGTCTTCGGGGATGATGACCACGGAGTTGATCTGAGGGTTGTCCTCCTTCCACTTGAGGAGGTTATAATCGAAATTAATCAAGATTCCGATCTCACCACGCTGGAATCGGGCCACGGTAACTAAGGGATCGACGCTTCCTATTAGACCCATGTCGTGGAGCTTCTTGAAGAACTCCACGCCGGCCTTGTAGTTATAAGGATCACCGGAGAGCGCGTAAGCAGCGGCTTCGATGGTATTGACGCCGGTCCCCGTGGCCCTCGGGTCGAGGTAGCCGATTAGGCCCTTGTAGGCGGGGTTGAGAAGGTCCTTCCACGTCCGCGGCACGGGCTTGACGATGTCGACGTTCACCAGGAAGCCTAATGTCCCCCAGTACGCTGCCTGCCAGACGCTACCGGTATTGGGATCCACCCCGTGCTGAGACTCGGGCCAGACGTCCCAACAGCTGCACTGGTAGTCGGAGGTGAGCCCACGGGAGGCGAGCACAGATGCGAGCGAGGGTTTGAGGTCAGCCACGTCGTTCTTAGTGGCGTTTTCCTCCGTCATGCGGGCGAGCACCACCGAGCTCCCCATGTCGATGTCATGTTGTACGATGCCGTAGAGTTCCTCGAAGTAGCCGTAGATCTCACCGTAGTTGGCCCACGTTTCCGGCATCCCGTAGCTGAAGATGACGCCACCCTCGGCCTTGGCCTTCTCCACGAGAAGTTGGACGTAGTAGTCCCACGCCGGGGTAGCAACGGCCGCGAACCCGAGGATCCCCACAACCACCGCAAGTACCAACGCTTTCTTCATTACACCCTCCTTTCCCAAAACGCGGTTTTTGCGAAAAAAGCGGATTCCCTCCTGCCCCATCACCTCCTCACACAAGAGTTTTTGAACACCACCGCGTCCTCCGGGGAGAAGCAAAGGTAGACCCGTTGTCCGCGCTCGGGGGTAATGCGTTCCTTGGTGGGGACGTCGATCTTCACCTCGGTCCCGTCCCCCAATTTCACCTCTACTCGCATGATCGATCCCAGGAAGGTAACGAATCCCACTTCCCCGGGGACAACGTTGTGGCCTTGGGGAACTGCTTCGCGCTCGAAGGCAAGTTCCAGGCGTTCCGGGCGGACTCCAAGTGAGACCTCCTCGCCCGGGGCCACCTCCGCTCCGGAAGGGAAGGCAAGCAGGCTGTCGTGCCACTTTAGCTTTGGCCCCTCGGAGGTGTCCACCGCCACGCCGGAGAAGAAGTTCATCGTGCCTACGAACGAGGCTACGAAGAGGGTCTGGGGCCTGAAATAGATCTCGGTGGGGGGACCTACCTGTTCGATATAACCCTCATTCATAACCACGATATGGTCTGAGATTGACAAGGCTTCTTCCTGATCATGAGTGACATACAGAGTCGTGATCCCCAACTTCTGTTGTAATTGCCTTATCTCCTCCCGCAACTGTACACGTATCTTGGCATCAAGGGCGGAAAGAGGTTCGTCCAAAAGGAGGATCTTGGGCGATCGGGCTAAGGCTCTGGCTAGAGCGACTCGCTGTTTTTGGCCTCCCGATAGCTGGGTTACATAACGCCTCTCCAATCCCTTCAAACGAACGAGGGCGAGGTATTCAGCGACCTTCTCGCATATCTCCCTCTTCGGACGCTTCGCGATCTTCATCGGGAACGCGACGTTTTGAAACACGGTCATATGCGGGAAAAGGGCATAGTTCTGGAAAACCATCCCTACATCCCTTCTCTCGGGAGGGACGTGGGTCACTTCATGTCCAAAGATGAAAACCCGGCCCGTATCGGGGCGCTCGAATCCCGCCACGATCCGCAACGTCGTGGTCTTGCCACATCCGGAGGGTCCCAACAGGGTTACGAGCTCTCCTCGTTGGACCTCGAGGGAGAACTCGGCCACCGCCACCACATTCCCAAAGCGCTTGCTGACCTCGTTTATCTCCACAGCCGCGCTCGCCATCCCCGATGTCATAACTTCCTCCGTCCCGGCGGTGCTGTGCTGTCCCGCACCACCAGCCGTGTCCTGAGCCGATACACGCCCGGGGAAGCCTCGCCCCGGAGGGCCTCGTCCAGTAACGAAAAGACCTTTCGCATGATGTTCTTCACCGGCTGGGCCACAGTGGTCAGACGGGGATAGGTGATCTCGGCGATGTAGCTGTTGTCGAATCCCACCACGGAACAGTCCTCAGGGACCCGGAAGCCGCGCTCCCCCAACGCCCGAATCATTGCTAGGGCTACCAGGTCGTTGGCACAAACTACAGCCGTGAAACCGAGGCCACGACGGAGGAGTTTCTTGGCGGCCTTGAAGCCCTCGTCATAAGAGAAATCGCGGCTTTCGACCACGAGCCGCTCCTCTACTTCCAGACCCGCCTCTTGCAAGACATCTCGATATCCACGAAGCCGTTCGCGGCTGGAAATCAGGTTCAGAGGACCGGTGATACAGGCGATGCGCTCATGTCCCAACGAAATCAGGTGTTCAGTGGCCTGACGTCCCCCGAGGTAGTTATCCGAGACCACTACCGGCGCGTTTACCCCCTCGACCTCCTCATCTGCCAGGACAACCGCCACTCCATGGGAGATGAGACGGTTGATCTCATCCTTCTGCGATCCCACTGTGCTGAAGATGATCCCGTCCACGCGTTGTCGTTCCAGGAGCTCCAAGTACGCGCGCTCCTTCTCCAGGCTGTTGTCAGAAGAGCAAAGGAGGATCCCGTAGCCAGAGGTGTATGCGATACGTTCCAAAGCCAACGTCAGTTGTTGGAAGTAAGGGTTCATCCGATCAGGTATCACAAATCCTATAATCTTGCTGGGAGCGCCCCGCAGAGCTTGTGCCAACCGATTGGGCTTGTAACCCAACTCCTCGATGGCCTTGGCGACCCTCTGATAGGTCTCGGGCCGCATGTTTCCCTCTATCTTGCCGTTGAGCACGCGGGAGACAGTGGAGACAGAAACCCCCGCCCGCTTAGCGATATCCGCGATCGTTACTTTACGCATCTGTCCGATAAGGTTTTCGTAAATCGTTATCGCACTATACCGTTAACAGAGATACGAGTCAAGCGCGGCCAAGGAGGCCGTGTCCACAAACACCTTTAATCAATGGGTGAAACTCAGTTTCTCGCTTGTCCTCCGCTCCGCGTGGTGGTTATACTGCCTATGCATTAGCTTTTTCGTTTCCGGAAAGGAGGAAAGGGATGAAAGGTGTTTGGGGGAAGGCCCTCTTCGTGGACCTGACCACGGGCTCGGTGGAGGAAAAAACCATTCCCGAGGGGGTCATGCGGAGGTTCCTGGGGGGCGTGGGGCTCGGGGGATACTACCTCGTGGAACTCGCGCCGCAGGGCGCCGACCCCCTAGGGCCGGATAACCCGCTGGTGGTCACTCCCGGGCTCCTCACCGGGAGCCCCATTCCCACCGCCTCTAAGACCGTGTTCTGCTTCAAATCCCCCCAGACGGGGTTCTTCGGGCGCTCCGTGGCCGGGGCCAAACTAGGGGTGGAGCTCAGGCGAGCGGGCTACGACGCCATCGTGATCACCGGGAAGAGCGCAAAGCCCGTGGCCCTGGTGGTGGAAGACGGAAACGCCCGCCTCGAGGACGCCGGCGACCTCTGGGGCCTGGACGTCTTCGCCACCCAAAAAGCCTTAGCGGAGAAGTATCCCGGGTTCCGCACCGCGGTCATCGGCCCCGCGGGGGAGAAGCTCTCCCGCATCGCGTGCATCGACTGCGATGGAAGGCAGGCGGGCCGCGCCGGGGGCGGCGCCGTTATGGGAGCAAAGTTTCTTAAGGCCATCGTGGTCAAGGGCTCCAAGACCCCGGAGTACGCCTGCCCTGATACCCTGAAGGAGCTCGCCAAGAAATGGAACGAAATCATCCGGGACCACCCCGCCACCAAGGCCGACATGGGCTACGGGACCGGGGAGTTCCTGGACTGGATGAACCGCGAATCGGGAACCTTCCCCTCCCGCAACTGGCAGTGGGGCTACTTCAAGAGCGCCTACGAGCGGGCCGGCGAGGGAAAGATCGAGCTCGATCCCTACTACTGGGTCCCTAAGTACTCCAAGCGGAACGTGGCCTGCCCCGGATGCACCAAGCCCTGCGGGAAACTCTTCGTGATCGAGGAAGGGAAGTACGCAGGGGTGGAGATCGACGGCCCCGAGTACGAGACCCTGTACTCATTGGGCGGGGCGCCGGAGATCGCCTCCATCGAGGCGGTGGCCAAGGCCAACGAGATCTGCGATCGCCTGGGAATCGACACCATCTCCGCCGGGTTGACCCTCTCCTGGGCCATGGAGGCCTCCGAGCGGGGGTACCTCTCCGCGGAGGACCTCGACGGGATTGAACTCCGTTTCGGCAACGAGGACGCCTTCCTCGCGGCGCTGGAGCGGATGGGAAAGAAAGAGGGAAAGGTCGGGGAGCTTTTGAGCGACGGCGTAAAAAGCGCCTGCGAGCGCCTGGGTAAGGGCGAGGAGTTCGCCATCCATATCAAGGGGCTTGAGCTTCCCGCCTACGATATCCGCGGTTCCAAGGGGGTGGCGTTGGCCTTCGCCGTCTCCTACCGCGGCGGCTGCCACCTCACCGCCTGTGCCTACGGCCCCGAGTACGGCGGGGCGTGGTGGAAATTCGAGAAGGTGGACCGCCGCTCCATCCACGGGAAGGGCCCGTTCATCAAGCTCCTCGAGGACCTGATGGCGGTCTACGATGTCCTCGGCGTCTGTAAGTTCTCCCGCCACATCTTCTTCCTGGAGGGGCTTCCGGAAATGGTGGAGGCGGCCACGGGCCTCGAACTCACGGGGGCGGAACTCCTTGCAGTTGGTGAGCGGCTGGTGAACCTCGCCCGTGTTTTCAACGTGCGGGAGGGCCTCACCCGGGCCAACGACCACATCCCGCCCCGAGTCTGGCGGGATCCCATCCCCGAGGGGCCATCGGCCGGCGACCGCGTATCCGAGGAGGAGCTCCAGGCGATGCTGGACGACTACTACGCCGCCCGGGGCTGGAGCCGGGAGGGTGTCCCCCTCAAGGCGGTGCTCTTGGCTCTGGACCTCGCGGAGCTCGTGGACCACGGGGCGGGGAACGTGGGTTGATCCCGGGCGATGGGTGATCTACTCGTCGTGAACATCGGCGAGCTCGTGACCCCGCGGGGCTCCGGTCCGCTCCGGGGACCCGCGATGTCCGAGCTCTCGTGTATTCGGGATGCCTTCGTAGAGGTCCGGGGGGGAAAAGTCGCCGCGGTGGGCCCAACGGAAAAGGCTCCGCGGGACTTCCCCGGGGAAGTCCTGGACGCCGGGGGGCGGGTGGTCACCCCCGGGCTCGTGGATCCCCATACCCACCTCGTCTTCGCCGGCTCCCGGGTGGAGGAATACCTGCGTCGGGCCCGGGGCGAGCGCTACACCGGCGGGGGGATCCTCGTCACTACGGAGGCCACGCGGAAGGCCACCGAGGATGAACTGGTGGAGCTCGCCCTCCCCAGGCTCAAGAAGATGCTCCGCTGCGGGGTGACGACGGTGGAAGCCAAATCCGGCTACGGTCTTGCCCCCGAGGCGGAGCTCGCGATCCTGCGGGCGATAAAGCGGCTCGGGGAGACCGTCCCCCAGCGTATCGTTCCCACCTTCCTCGGGGCCCACGCCTTCCCCCCCGACTGCGGGCGGGAGGAGTACATCGACCTCATCGTGGAGGAGATGATACCCCGGGTAGCGCAGGAGGGGCTCGCGCGCTTCTGCGACGTCTTCTGCGACAAAGGCTTCTACACCGTGGACGAGGCGCGGCGGATCCTGGAGGCGGGGAAACATCACGGGCTCGTTCCGAAGCTCCACGCCGACGAGCTCGCCCATGTGGGGGCGACGGAGCTCGCCGCAGAGGTGGGGGCCATCTCCGCCGATCATCTCCTGCACGTGTCCGACGCCGGGATCGAGGCCATGGCCGAGGCGGGCACAGTGGCGGTGCTCCTTCCCGGAACGGCGTTCGTGATCGACGAGCCCTACCCCCCGGCGCGAAAGCTCATCGAGGCCGGGGTACCGGTAGCCATCTCCACCGACTTCAACCCCGGGAGCTCCCCTGTGCTCTCTCTTCCCTTCGTCATGCGCCTGGGGATCCTCAAGCTGAAACTGACGCCGGAGGAGGTCCTCTGCGCCGCCACCCTGAACGCCGCGGCGGCGGTGGGGCTCGCCGGCGAGGTAGGGAACCTGGAGCCGGGGAAGGCTGGAGACCTCGTGATCTGGGATCTTAAGGACTGGCGCGAGCTCTTTTACTGGTTCGGGGATGATATGGCTTCCCGAGTAGTCATCGGCGGGGAGGTAGTTTGGGCCTCGCCCTGAAGGCCTACGCGAAGCTGAACCTAACCCTTACGATCACCGGGCGCCGCCCCGATGGCTATCACACGCTGCGGTCGCTGGTGGTGGCCGTGGATTGGGCCGACGAGGTGCACTTAGAGACCATCCCTAGGAAAAGGATCGAGCTCCGCACGATGCCCGACCTCCATATTCCCCACGGGGAGAACCTGGTTTACCGGGCGGCGGAACTCCTGTGGAGGCAGTTCTTGCCACGGGAGGGGGTGAGGATCGTCCTCCTCAAGGACATCCCCATGGGGGCGGGACTCGGCGGTGGCTCCTCGGATGCCGCGGCGACGCTTGTGGGGCTGAACGAGCTGTGGGAGTTGGGCTTAAGTTCGGAGGAACTGAAAAAGTTCGCGCGGGAGTTGGGGGCCGACGTCCCGTTCTTCCTCGGTGAGAGCCCGGCGTGGATGGAGGGAATAGGGGACCTTCTGCGTCCCGCCGATGAGGAAATCCCCCCGGCCTTCCTGGTGCTCGTCCCCCCGTTCCCCTGTCCCACTCCTGAGGTATATCGTCTCTACGACGAGCTACCCAAACCGAAGCCCGGCCCATCGGAAAGGTTCCCCAACGACCTCTGGCCCGCCGCGGTGAAGCTGAGGCCGGAACTCACCCGCTACGCGAAGGAGCTCGAGGGGCTCGGGGAGATCGGGGTGGGGATGAGCGGGTCGGGGTCGGCGCTTTTTGCGGCGTTCGACGGGGAGGACGTGGCGGAGTGGGCCATGGACGAGCTCCTGGAGCGGGGGGTAGAAGGCAGGCTCAAGCTGGTACGCCCCCGTCCTTATGGCCACGAATTTCTCGGAAATTAGGGAACACGCCGAGTTGGAGATCTCTCACTTCACGGGGCGAGGGAGACCGGAACGAAACCTCACTCTGTCTCCTCAGGGGGTTGAGGAGCAACTTCCAAATCTAAGACACCGTCGAGACCGGACGCGAACAACTGGGCTTCACTGGAACTGAGGTCGACGCTGTAGATTTCCCCGGCGAGATGCACGCCCACGTAGGCCCGCTCCTCCTGTACCTTGAGGGCGGTGATCCTCCCATCGAGCGAGGCGATCTGGGGCACTCCTTCGCGGATGTCCACGCGGTACACTCCGTAGTCCCCCGCCACGTAGTACTCGCCATCCGCATAATCCACCACCAGCATGATTTCAGGGATAATGCTCAGATTAAACAAAGTGAAAATCTGGTAAATTTGGGGATCGATCAGGAAGAGACGCTCCAGTACGCTGTCGAGCACCACCAGCTTCTCCTCCGCCATCACTCCGTTCAGGGCTTGGTAAGATCCCGGGCTCGGCGGTAAGGTCACAGTGGCTAAGAGATTACCCGAGGCATCGATGAAGTAAATCGCGTCGGCCCGGTTGTCGAAAAGGGCCAGTTTGTCCCGATCCACCACCGCGAAGTTCAGAAAGAACGGGACCTGGTCGGGGACGGAAATCGAGCGGATGTAGTTCCCCTCCAAATCTAAAACCTGGATCGAGTCTGTGCTACATTTCGCGTAGAGCTCACCTTCGTGTATGTGGAGGGAATGGCTGGGACATCCCGCTATGAGCGTATGTGAGGTACCGGAGGGAAAAATGGCCACCAAGCCCGCGCCGGTGGCCACGTACAGTTCGGGGGACGACGGACCGGGTCCGTTCCACGGCCCCAAACAACCCGCAAGCATTCCCACTGAACCCAAGATAATGGTCACTCTTAACCACTTCATTCCATTTCACCTCACGCTAGTTTAATTCTGGGATGTGTTTTCGCCCAACAGAGAAAAGGGAGCCTGTGCCGGATCTCGGCTCTTTGTTTGAAGGTTTTCTGCTAGGACTTATTACCATTACGGCGAATAACGCTAACATTCTTAAACGTCTGCGGTGGATTCCGCGGACTTCACACACAGCGTCACTTTCTCCACCGCGATCTTCTCATCGTGATGCTCGTAGGGCACACAGTCCGCCACAGATGAGATGCGGAAGGGCGTAATCCGGCGCAAGACCATCCTCATCCTGTTCCTTCCGGAGCCCCATTGGGGCTAAGCCACCGGGCTCCTCTCCGTTCACAGGAAGGCGGTCCAGAGGTTCATGGTGATGAGGGCTCCCACCGAAGATATCAGGATCAACGTGGCCATCTCCTCCTCGAAGAACCGATACCGGGCACTGAGCACGATCAGGTTCACCGCGATGGGTGTCCCGTTCATGAGGACCACCACCTCCCGCGGAAGCGACTCCAACCCCAGGAGGGCGGCGAACCCCAGGGTGAGGGCCGGAAGGTGGACGAGCCTTAGGGAGGCGAGTCCCACCGCGCGGAGCAACCTCCGGTGGGGACGGCCGTACAGAAAGACACCCAGGGAAAACAGGGCCACCGGCGCGGCCGTCTCCCCCAAAAGCCCCGCGGCCCGATGGAGGAAGAGGGGGAGCTCTGCCCCCACAAGGGACAACGCCACTCCGGCCACCAAGGAGATGATCAAGGGGTTCCGGGTGAACCGCAACAGCACGTCCGCCACCGCCCGCGAAAGGGGGACCCCCTCCATGCCGTAAAGCTCCAACAACACAAGGACCAAACCCACCGTGAACGGGGCCACCGCCGCGATCATGGACACCGCCAATCGCACCGCCTCCTCCGTCCCGATCACCAACTCGATGAACGGAATCCCAAAGAAGGCCAGGCTCCCGAACACGCTCCCCACGGAAAGGAGATAGAAGCTCCCCCGGGAAAGCCCGAAGACTAGGCGAAGGAGCCCCAAGAGAAGGAGCAGGACGGCGATGGGCGCGGCCCCCGCCCCCAGGAACCGGAGGGTCTCGGGCCCGAACTCGGTCTCCGCGAGCTTCACCAGGAGGTAGGCCGGGAAGGCGAAGAAGTACACGAGGCCATTCAGCACCCGCTCGTCCCCGGCCCGGAGGATCTCGAGCCTGCGGGAAAGGTACCCCATCCCGATGAGAAGGGCGATCACCGCGGAGCTGGTGATAGCTTTCGGCATCCTTACCTCAAGCGTCCCCGCAGGTACCTTCCCCCGGGCCCCTCTTCCACCAACCCCGCCAGGGAAAGCTCCAGGAGCACCCGAGCGACAGTAGCGTAGGGAAGCCCCGTTCGCTCCGCCACCTCCTCGGCGCTCAACGGCTCCCCTCCCAGGGCTTCGTACACCACCCTCACCTCCCCGGAGAGCTCGGGTTCCTCCTCGGCTTCCTGCTCGCTACCCATTCGCAGGCCTGGGAACCTCAACTCCGCGAGAATATCCTCAACCCCCATCACCAGCTTCGCCCCCTCCTGAATGAGGCGGTTGGTGCCCCGGGAGACTTCCGAGGTGATGGGCCCGGGCACGGCGAAGACCTCTTTCCCTTGCTCCAGGGCGAAATCCGCTGTGATCAGGGCTCCAGACCTCTCCGGGGCCTCCACGACCACCACCCCCAAGGACAGCGCGGCGATGATCCGGTTCCTCTTGGGGAAGGTCCACTTGGAGCCCGGGGCCTCCCAGGGATATTCGGAAAGGACCGCGCCCCGGGAGGCAATCTCTTCCATGAGGCCGTGGGCTCCGGCGGGATAGGGATTTCCCAGCCCCGTCCCCAGGACGGCGACCGTCCGCCCTGCCTCCAGAGCCCCTCGGTGGGCCGCGGTGTCGATCCCCGGGGCCATCCCTGAAACCACCGTGACCCCACGGGACGCTAGCTCCGCGGCGAGCTTCCGCGCCACCAATCTCCCGTAGCTCGTGGCCCGCCGGGTCCCCACGATGGCGACGGCCCGCTCGTCCTCGGGGCGCAACTCCCCCAGGACGTAGAGGGCGAGCGGGGGATCGGGGAGGACCCGGAGCGCCCCGGGATACCCATCATCCTCCGGGGTGAGGATCGCCGCGCCGGCCCCCTCGGCCAGGGAGAGCTCCTTCACGGGGTCGCACCCGCGGAGCTCCGCCGCGAGCTTCCCCGCCGCCCCTTCCCCGATCACCGCGGCGAGCTCCGCTTCCGTGGCATTACATACCGCCACGGGATCCCCGAAGGCCTGAAGGAGGAGCCGCCGCCTCCTTGCGGTCAGGGAAGGCGCGGCGTTCAGGGCGATCCACGCGTACTTCCTCTCCACAGGACGATTCTAGGTGCCGCATCCTTGGTCCCCAACCCCGCTCCAGGTATGATGGGAGAAAAATTCGGGAGGGGATCATGAGGAGATGGGGCACGCTCGTGCTTCTCGTCGTGGGCCTCTGGATGCCCATTCACGCCGATGCCCTACGGGTCATCTCGGCCCCGGAGGACACCGAGTACCACTACCACGTAGTGGCCTTCTTGCCCGATAACACCCTGGTGGTGGCCCGGGGAAGGGTCGTGGAGCTCTGGCCTTACCCGTGGGAGGCACCGGCGCGGGTCCTCTCGGGCCACGGGGGAAAGGTCTCCGCCGCCGCGGTCTCGCCGGACGGTCGGTACTTGGCCACCGCCGACTCCGACTCCACCATCATCGTGTGGGATACGGGGACCTGGACGGAGATTTACAGGTTCGAGTCCCACTCCTTCGCCGTGTGGGCCCTGGATTTCTCCCCGGATAGCACGCTCCTTGCTTCGGGGGCGTTCGACAAGACCATCCGGGTATGGGACCTTTCCTTGGGCCTAGAGGTGCTCCTCCTTGAGGGACATCAGAGTTGGGTCCGCTCGGTGGACTTCTCCCCCGACGGGAAACACCTGGTTTCCAGTTCCTGTGACGGCACGGTGAGGATATGGGATGTCACCCAGGGGAAGCTCCTTTCCACCATCAAGGCCGGGGTGGATGGGATTTACAACGTCCTCTTCTCCCGGGACGGAAAGACCCTCGTCTGGGGGAACTACGAGGGAGATATCAAGTTCTACGACGCCGCAACCTTGGAAGAGTTCAGGGTAATCCCCAACCCCCAGAAGCCCATCTACGGCCTCGCCCTCTCCCCCGATGGCTCGCTCCTCGCCTCGGCGGGGTTCGACCGGAGGGTGCGGGTGTGGGAGTTCGGGTCCGGAAACTTGGTGGCCGAGTTCTCGGGGCACACCTCCCACGTGTGGGGCCTGGCCTTTTCCCCGGACGGAAAATACCTCGCCTCCGCGGCCAAGGATGGCACGGTCAGGATCTGGGAACTCCCTTGAAGGGTTAGCAGCGGAGATCATCGCCTGCAGGAAGTGTCCCCGGCTCGTCGAGTATCGCGAGGAGGTGGCCCGTAGGAAGCGGCGAGCGTTCCAGGAGCAGGATTATTGGGGCCGGCCGGTCCCGGGGTACGGGGATCCTGAGGCGCACCTTGTCATCGTGGGCCTCGCCCCAGCGGCCCACGGCGCCAACCGCACCGGACGGATGTTCACCGGGGACGGCCCCCGGGGCGCGGGGGATACCCTGATGCGGGCCCTCCACCGCCTGGGCCTCGCCAATATCCCCTACTCCCGGGACCGGAACGACGGGTTGTGCCTGCGCGGTGTATTCCTCACCGCGGTGGTGCGGTGCGCCCCGCCGGGGAACCGCCCTACCCCCTCCGAGATCGCCAACTGCCTCCCGTACCTCGTGCGGGAGCTCCGGCTCCTGGGGGAAGCCCGGGCGTTGCTCGCCCTGGGACGGGTGGCGTTCGACGGGTGTTTGCGGGCCCTGGGGGCACTGGGTGTAGAGACTCCCAAGCCGAAACCGGCGTTCGCCCACGGCGTCTGCTATCGGTTAGGCCGCTATTGGCTCGTGGCTTCCTACCACCCCTCCCGCCAGAACACCCAGACGGGGCGCCTGAGCGAGGAGGCGTTCCTCGAGGCCGTGGCCGCGGCCAAGGGGTTGGCCGGCCTCTAGAACCGGACCCTGACCTCGGCCCCCACGGCTTGGAGCCTGAACGGGAAGGCTATGGTCGCCCGCAGGTAGCTCTCCGCCCGCTCCTCATCGAACCCGAACGCGAGGGATATAGGGGATGGGCCCTGGGACGTGGCCGCTGCGTTCAGGCTGAACCGGAACGGATCCGGGTTGCAGGAAAGGAAGAGGCTCGCCCGCTGGAGGCCCTCCGGACCGAAGGTCACTTGGACGGTGGCCCGGAGCGGAGCTTCCTGGTACCCGAACTCCGCAATGGAGTAATCCCATCCCACGAGGAAATAGCTCCGCAACGTGATCCAAAAAGGATAGAGCTGATATCCGAACGCGAGGCCCTTGCGCCCGAGGCGCGGGGGAAAGGGGTAGAGGGCTGCCCCCACGGTGGTCTCTAGCCAAAGGTCTTCCCACGAGACGTATCCGGCAGCCGAGCCGGTGAGGGTTGGTGAAGGTGTGTCCAAGGGGTCCTGGATGTAGAGGTCCAGTTGGGCGCTTACCCGGGCCTCGCCCGCGGGGAGGTCCCAGGGCTGGGGGGAGAAACGCACGCCTTGGCGGATAGAGACGAGGCCGCGGGGGGAAAACCCTCCCTGGAGGGAGAGGCGAAGGGGATCCCATTCCGCGCTCCCCCGTAGGGTAAGGGTCCAGTCGAGCCCCGGAAGGGGAAGGGAGAGGTTAGCCCCGACCATAAGGGGCTCCAGGGGGAAGTCCACGTTGAGGATAGCGGCGCCGCTGAGTCCTGTAGCTCCCCGACCATCGGCCCGGAACCCGACGGTGCCCGAGATCTCCCCGAGCCCCGAGAGGGAAAAGACGAGCGACACGGCGAAAACAATGATCGCACGCATAGCGGGGGAGTATACGGTGGAAGGGGTGGGAGGGGAAGCTAAAATAAAGGCTACCAAAGAATCTGTAGTCATTTAAAGGAGGCCGAATGGGGTTCTGGAAACGGGTCGGTGCGCTCCTCTTCGAGCAACCCCCCACCACCCTCTTCGTCGAGCACGGGAAGAAGGTCTGCCGTGCCACCGAGTACCTCCTTTTGGTGATGGAGGCCTTCGCCCAGGGGGATGACTTCGTTTCCTTAAAGGCCGAGGTGGACCGCTGGGAACACGAGGCCGACCAGATAAAGCACCAAATACGGAAGAAGCTTCCCCGCAGCGACCTCTTCCTCCCCATGGCCCGGGGCGACCTCATGGACCTCTTGTGGCAGCAGGACGAGATCGCCGACAAGGCCCAGGATGCAGTGCACCTCCTCTCCCTCCTCCCCCTCACCCTCCCTCAGGAGCTGGGGGAGATTTGGTCCCAGATCGCCACCGGGGTCAGAAGGAGCCAGCGGGCCTATTGCGAGCTCATAGAGAGTCTCGAACGGCACCTCAAGGGGGAGCGGCAGCTGGCAGGAAGGATGCGGGAGCTTTTGGCGGAGATCGGGGAAGAAGAGCACGGGGTCTCCACCGCCGAGGATCGGTTCGTGGAGGCCATCTACCGGCAACGGGACATGGATGCCTTCACGAAGATCCACCTGGTGGAGGTGGCCCGCACCGTGGGCCAGGTGGCGGGGCACATGGAGAACGCCGCCGGTAGGATCTGCCTCTTATTTTTGGGGTGAGCTTGAGCTCACAGGAATCCACCGGATATAATCCCCGTCCGGATCCGTTTCCCAACAGCAAGGAGGCAAAATGCAGAAGACTTACATGGCCAAAAAAGAAGACGCCGGCATCACCTTCAAGCGGGAGTGGTACGTGGTCGATGCCACCGACCAGCCATTGGGGCGGCTCGCTTCCAAGATCGCCATCATCCTCCAGGGCAAGCACAAGCCCACCTATACCCCCCACTTCGACGTGGGCGACTACGTCATCGTGGTGAACGCCGAGAAGGTGAAGCTCACGGGGAAGAAGTGGGAACAAAAGCTTTACCGACACCACACCGGCTACGTGGGACACCTCCGGGAGATACCCTATGAGGAGCTGGTGAAGGTGCATCCCGACTGGCCCATAAAGCTGGCGGTAAAGAGGATGCTCCCCAAGAACAACCTGGGCCGGCGGATGCTGCGCAAGCTCAAGATCTACGCCGGTCCGGATCATCCCCACAAGGCCCAGAAGCCCAAGCCCCTCTCCCTCTGACCCTTCCCCCTGGGCCACGCTGCCCCCGTGGGGCGGACACCTGTCACAGACCCCTATGACAAATTGAGGTAACCCGCGGGGCAGCCTTCCTACTGATCCCTAAGGCTCAGAGGTACGCTCCCTCCAGCCATGCGGATGAGTAGGAAGGCCTTGGTGGGATTGCTCGTCTTGCTTTTCGGGGTCACGGTTTCCGCTGAGCGCATGGCCGTTTTGGTTCAATGCGCCATAGGGATCCCGCCCCAAGCGATCCGGCAACTCCGGCTCTACACCGCCCAGCGGGCCGCGGCTTACAGCGGCCTCTCCGTCGTCCCCGACCACGAGGTCCGCCGGGCAGAGGCCCAGGCGGGGATCTTCCTGGGCACCTACATCCCTGAGGACGGGGTACGGAAGATCCTCCGGGCGGTGGGGGCGGAGTACCTCCTTGTGGTGCGAATCATCGGCTGGGAGGACAAGTGGGAGATCCGGGCGGAACGGGCCCTTCTCGTCTCCGGGGTGGGGCTCCTGGACCCCACCTTGGGGAACCTCCTGGGCCCGTTGGGGCTGCTTTCCGCCTTGGACCGGAGGGCCGAGGTGACCCTTCTCATCCGCCTCTACAACCAGGAGGGACTCATCCACGCCAACGTGATCTCGGTGGACGATGCCCCGTTTTTCCTTTCCTGGATCTTCTCCGATCCCATGCGTGCGGCCCGGAAGGCGGTGGACATGGCCCTCAAGGACGTGCTCCAGATGCTGTGAAGAGGAGGTAACCGCCATCACTGACCTGGTGGTGGTGATGCAGTTAGACTGGAGATCGGCGGCAACAATCGGAAGGAGGGTGATATGAGGAGGAAGATCAGCCTGTTGCTACTGGCGATCCTGGCCCCAAGCGTGCTCTGGGCCCAGGGGTATTTCGAGGTGACCCAAGGGGGCCTCACGAGGAGCGTCCAGCCCCTGGTGGGCACCCAGGACGCCGCCGCGTTCTACGCTTACGCTGGGTTCGACTTCAGCTCCACCAATCCCTTGGCGGCGGACGACACCACGGTCCTTTTCCTTTACCGGGACCCGGCCGGCGAGCTTTATCTCTTCGTGATCCACGACGCGAGCACCAGCACCACCGGGGGCTCGGTCGAGCTCTCCATCCAGGGTATCCCCGCCGTGGCCGACGTCTTGGTGCAGGATGATCCCTCGAACGTGGACCAAAACGATACCTACGACGTAGCCACGGGGAGGTTCACCTGGGTGTGGGGCGCCGGGCGCACCGACGGGATGGTTTTGGGGCCGTTGGGACCGGAGTTCCAGCTCACCATTACCCCCGTTGCCCTCACGGGGATCACCGCGGTGGCCTTCTTAAGCGGTGATATCGCTGCCCCCGAGAGGATCGAGCTCAATACCGTGGACAGCATCACCCTCGTGGGCTCCCCGAACCAGCGGCCAGTGGTGAGCTTCACCGTCTCCCCGGCTGAGCCCAGGATCCGCCAGGAAGTTAAGTTCGACGCCACCGACAGTTACGACCCCGACGGGAGTATCGTGGAGTACCGTTGGGACTTCGACGGGGACGGAACGGTGGACCTCACCACCTCGGATCCCGTGGTCAGCTACGTTTACGAAGAGAGCGGGACTTACAACCCTGTGCTCACCGCGGTGGATGATGCCGGTGCCGCGGCCAGCTACACTGGCACCATCTACGTGTCCCCGGTGACCCTGGTCGCCACCCGTTCCATCTCCGCCATGACCGTGCTCCCCGGCTACACCTTCCGGGTCACGGTCAGGATCCGCGCTGATCAGGATATGGCCGGGGTGGGATTGGACGAGGACCTTCCCGTGGGCTGGGAGGTCACCCCCGTGGAGAACGGCGGAGCCATCTTTAAGCGGGCCACCACCCAATGGGTCTTCATGGACATGCTGCGAGCGGGGACGGAGCGCGTGATCACCTACGACGTAACCGTCCCAGAAGCCGACGTCCTCAAGGCCATAAGGCTTCCCCAACGCTTCTGCATCCAGGGGACGGTTCAGGCCAAGGTGCCGGAGGTGGTGGCCCCGGTGGGAGGGGAGTCTTGTGTGATGGTCAACGACTGCCTCCCCGTGCTCGAGGCCATCGCCCACCTGGTCCCCGCTGAGGCCCCCGGCCAGACGGACAAGATCGACCTGCGCCTTCCCGAGACCATCACCGCGCAACAACTCCGGCGGGCCGCCGAGCTTTGGGCCATGGACCAGCCGGTGGTGGACACCTGTGGGGAGACCATCGACCAGGCCACCCTCAAGCTGATCGCCGCCTATGCCGAGAGCTGCACCCCCATCGATAGACCTCTTCCCGAGATGCCCAAAGCCAACGTCACCGTGACCCGCACCATCTTGGCCCCCATCCCCTGTCAGGGCGTGGTCCTGGGGTTCTACGATTCCGCCGGTAACCCCATCGGCAACACCTTCACGGTGAAGGTGGAGGTCACCACCGATGCCGACGTGATTGCGGTGGGGATCGACGAGGACCTCCCCATCGGCTGGAAGGTGACCCCCCTGGACAACGGCGGCTTCGTGTACAAGCCGTCCAAGATCCAGTGGACGTATCTGGGGCTTTTGCGGGCCGGTGAGACCCGGACCATCGTCTACGAAGTGGAAGTCCCGCCCACCCTGCCCGTTGAGCCACCGCCTCCGGACGGCTGCGGCATCTATCACGTTGAGCACATCGCCGGCGTGGCCGACACCGGGCTCCCCTGTATCGAGGATATCCCCATCGGCGGGGACAACCGGGTGGAGCTCACCAAGTGCCTGAACGTTATCGTCGCCATCTCCCGCTGGGACGTGGAGCGGGACACCGTGGACCTCTCGCTCTCGGACCTCATCACCTTGCCCCAGGTCCAGCGGGCCGTGGCCTTCTGGCTAGAGGAGGAGTCGGTACCCTACACCTGTGGGGCCAAGATCGACTTCGAGACCCTGAAGGAGATCATCGCCCTGTGGCTCACCAACACCCCGATCTGCGAGGCATTGCCCGCGGCAGCTCCAGGGGAATGCCAGGGTCGCTAGGGGAGGTGAGCACGGGCTGGTCTTCCGTGCCGACGGGGCGGGGCCTCCCCGCCCCGTCGGTTTTAAAACCGCGAGAGGGAGGTGTACCACCATGCGAACGGGCGCGATCCTTTTGGGTTTAGTTTTGCTGGGGGCAACACCGATATGGGGGCAAACGGTGACACTCCAGGTTTCCACTTTCACCCCGGATCCCGGCGAGACCGTACAGCTTTGGATTTCGGGGGCCCCCGTGGGGGCGGAGTTCCTTTGGGACCTAAACGGAGACGGCATCGCAGATAGCACCACCGAAATCCCCAGGCTGCAGTGGGCCGTGCCGCAAGGAGCCCACAAGGTGAGGGTAGTGGTGAAGCACGAGGGCAAGGTTATCGCAGCGATAGAGGCCCTGATCGTGGCCGACCCCTACATCGCCTGCTGGCAGACCATCATCCCTTCTGGGAATACCTGGGAGGTGAAGGTGACCTTCCGGGCCAAGGCGAACCTGAGTGCCCCGGGCCTGGAGATCGAGGTCCCGGAGGGATGGGGGGTGGAGGTTTCGGACCCGGGCAACCTCACCTACAAGATCAAGGGAGGCATACATGGCTTTTGGGCCATCGAGCTCTATCCCGGGGATGAACTGGGTTTCCGGTACCGGCTTTATCCCGTTTCCCCCGGGCTTTCCTTCGTGTTTTCGGGCAAGGCGAGCGGGGTCGTTGCCGGACGGTACTACACCGTCCCCATCGCCGGCGTGGTCGCCCCCTAGGGAAGGGGGCGTGCCCGGGCCCACAACGCCTCGAAGAAATCCCCGAGCACAGCGGAAACGGCGGGGGTCCCGAGAAAGGCGACCCCCGCCTCCACGTTTTTGATCAGCGAGTAGTAGGCCCAATTGGCCGAGGAGATCACCGAGTCTTCTCCGTCCACCACCAGGAACTTGGCATGCAGGGTGGAGTTTGGAGGGTCGAAACGCACCTCCACCCCGTGCAGGAGAAGATAGATGGCCACCTCTCGGGCTTCGGAGACGAACTCCGGTTCCATCCAAGTTTCCCCTCCTTCCAGAAGCACCCGAACCCGGACGCCACGGGTCGCTGCGGAGACCAACGAGTCGGTCAACCGGTTGACGGGGCTTTCCCACGGATAGCGGCGCAGCATGTACAAGCAGAGGTCGACTTCTTCCTGGGCCCCATCCAGCAGCCGGGCGGCCAACTCCAGGTGCAACGCCTCGCCCTCCGGGAACTCCGGAAGCGGGACGAACGCCGGGCCGCTGACCCCGCCCATCTCGGTCTCCACGCGGTATCGCCCTTCCCACAGGAATCCGAAGAACCTCCGGAAGACCTCCGCCACTGTAGGTGAGTGCACCGCGAGGTCCACCTGGACGCTCCGAAAGAGCCCGTTATAGGTCCAGGGGGTCGAGCCCAAGATGACCTCGGTGCGGTCGAAAACCAAAAGCTTGGCGTGAAGGGTGATCTCGGGGTCGTCCCAGCGGACCTCGATCCCGTTTTCTGCAAGATAAGTAAAGGCCGCTTCCTCCTCCGGAGGAACCTCATCCCCCCGCTCCAAAAGGACCTTCACCTCTACCCCGCGCCCCACGGCTTCCACCAGGGCGTCCAGGAGGGCGTTGGCCTCGCTCGGTGGGGCATAGCGGCGACAGTCGGACAACATCACCAGGATCTCCCGTTCGGCGGCCTCGATGGCCCCCAAGACCCACCGGAAGTACCGGGGGGCCTGGGGGGTGCTGAGGATGGGGGTAACCGATACCGGTTCCCCCTGGACGATGAGACCGAGGAAAAGGAGAAAAATAGCGAGGATCCGCATCTCCCGGTATGATTTTGTGGTCAAGGAGGCTTTATGGCAAGGGAACTGAAGCCCGAGGAATTGAGAAGGACTTGTGATCCGTCGCGCTTCTCCTTCGCCACCACGGAGGAGTTGGAGCCCCTCAAGGAGATCGTGGGGCAGAAGCGAGCCCTGGAAGCTCTGGAAGTGGGGCTCAACATAAAGGACCCCCTCAATCGCTACAACGTCTACGTATCCGGGGAGCCGGGATTGGGGAAGACCTCCACGGTGATCCGGTATCTCCGGGAGCTTTCCTCTTCCCAGGAGAGGCCGCCGGACATCGTCTACGTGTACAACTTCCAGGAGCCCCACCACCCCCGCTACCTCCTCCTTCCCCCGGGGAAGGGCCGGGAGTTCCAGCGGGATATGGAGCGCTGTGTGGAATTCGTTAAAAGGGAGCTCCCCAAAGCCCTGGAGTCCGAGGAGTTCAAGGCCCGGGCGAAGGCGGAACGGGAGCGGTTCTCCCGCATGCGAGAGGAGGCGTTCGAGGAGCTCGAGGCGAAGGCCAAGGAACTCGGGTTCGCTATCCAACGGACTCCTTTGGGGATAAACACCATCCCCTTAAAACCCGACGGGAGCCCCTACTCCCAAGAAGAGTACGAGAACCTCCCCGAGGAGGAAAAGGACGCGATCCTCAAGCGCCAGGAGGAGCTTCAGGAGGCGATCCGGGAGCTGTTCAAGAGGTTGGGTTCCCTGGAGGAAGAATGGCAAAAGGCCCGCCGGGAGCTGACCAAGAAGGCGGCCGAGTTCCTGATAGGCCCCCGGTTCGCCCAGCTCAAGACCAAATACGCCGGGAACGAGCGGGTCCTGGAATACCTTGACGAGGTACAGCGGGATATCCTGGAGAACGTGGAGTCCTTGCAGGCGGCGAACAAGCAGCCGCCCATCCCCCTCCCGCAGCAACAGGACCAATATCAGAAGTACCGGGTGAACGTGATCGTGGACCACTCCCGCACCCAAGGTGCCCCGGTGGTGGTGGAGGAGAACGCTACATACACCAACCTCTTCGGGACCATCGAGCGGAGGGTCCAGTTCGGGATCATGACCACCGACTTCACCCAGATCCGTGCCGGGGCCCTGCACCGGGCCAACGGGGGGTACCTGGTCCTCTCGGCCCTGAACCTTTTGCGCAGCCCCTTGAGCTGGGAAGCCCTGAAGATCGCCCTGCGCACGGGGAAGATCCGCATCGAGGACCCGGCCCAGATGCTGGGGATCGCGCCCACGGAGGGGTTGCGTCCCGAGCCGGTCCCCCTGGACCTGAAGGTGATCCTGATCGGCCCCCCCTGGCTCTATTATCTTCTGCGCTTCTACGACGAGGACTTCAGGAAACTCTTTACCATCCGCTCCGACTTCGACACCGAGATGCCCTGGGACGGGGAGGCCGAGGAGGCCATCGCCCGGTTCGTGCGGGCCCGCACCGAAGAAGACAAGGGGATCCTCCCCTTCGCCCCTTCCGCGGTGGCAAAGCTGGTGGAGTACGCCTCGGAGCTCGCCGGGGACCAGAAGAAGATCTCCACCAGGTTCGCGGAGCTTTCCGCGCTGATAAAAGAGGCGAGCTTCTGGGCGAGGAAAGAGGGCGCCGCCACCGTAGAGGCGAAGCACGTAAAGACCGCGATAGAAAAGGGCAAATTCCGGCACTCCCTTATCGCCGAGAAGATCCGGGAGCTCATCGCCCGGGGAAAGCTCCTGGTGGACGTCACCGGCGAGAGGGTGGGGCAAGTCAACGGCCTCGCGGTGATCGACCTCGGCGACTACGCCTTCGGGCGCCCCACCCGCATCACCGCCAACGTGTTCACCGGGAAAGACGGGGTGGTCAACATCGAGCGGGAGGCCGAGCTTTCTGGGAAGACCCACACCAAAGGGATCATGATCCTGAAAGGGTATCTCGGGGAGAGGTTCGCGAGGAAAAGCCCCCTCTCCCTTTCGGCCTCCATCACCTTCGAGCAGTCCTATACCATGATCGATGGGGACTCGGCCTCCGCGGCGGAGCTTTTGGCGTTGATCTCCGCCCTTTCCGGCGTCCCCGTGAAGCAGGGGATCGCGATCACCGGATCCGTGGACCAAAAGGGGAGGATCCAGCCGGTGGGGGGCATCAACGAGAAGATCGAGGGCCACTTCAGAACTTGTGAGGTATTGGGGCTCGATGGTTCCCAGGGTGTGATCATCCCCGCCGGAAACGTGGACAACCTGATGCTCCCCGAGGACATCGTCCGGGCCGTGGCGGAGGGCAAGTTCCACATCTGGGCCGCCGAGACGGTGGAGGAGGTAGTGGAGCTCGCCACCGGGGTTCCCGCCGGGGTGCCGGACGAAGAGGGGAATTACCCCGAGGGCACCGTCTACCACCGGGTGATGAAGCGATTAGAGGAGATCCGCCAACGGCTCAAGGAGGAGGTCCCCGCCGAGGAGGAGGGCGAGGGAGGGGAAGGGTGACGTTGCGGTGGGGGCCTCCGGGACATAAGCTCGGGGTGCCATGAAGGTCCTCGTTGTAGGTTACGGAAATCCTATCCGGCGGGACGACGCGGTGGGGCTTTGGGTGGCCAATCGGCTGGCGGTGAAGGGCGTGGAGACCGTCTCCGGATGGCCCTTTGCCCCGGAACTTATCGCGCGGATTGCGGCGGCGGACTTGGTGATCTTCGTGGACGCCGATGTCCGCCCTGGGCCGGTGCGGTGGAAGAAGCTCAAGCCCAAGGCGACCTCTTCGGTGCTCTCCCACGATCCGAGCCCCGAGGAGCTCCTTTCGTGGGCCAAGGCGTTGTTCAAGCGGGCTCCCATGGCCTGGCTTGTCACCGTACCCGGGAAGGACTTCTCCTTTGGAGAGGGGCTTTCCCGCTACGCCCGCTCCGCCGCCGAGCGGGTGGTCCGCCGTATCGAGCGGTTGGTGGCAAGCACGTGATCCTCACCCAGGACACCCCTGCGGCCGAACTGTCCGGGGGGACGTTTTAGGCGGGATCCCGAGCGCAAAACTTGACGGAGGGCATGTCCCAACTTTATAATGCATTTGGTGTAAAACGTTTTAAAATGGCGGCGACCATCAAGGACGTGGCTAAGCGGGCGGGGGTTTCGATCGCTACCGTGTCCAATGTCATAAACGGCAGTCGACGTGTAAGCCCCGAGCTCAAGAAAAAAGTACAAAAGGCCATTGAGGAGCTAGGTTACCAACCTAACCCCTTCGGAAGAGCCCTGAGAAAAGGCGAGTCCTCCACCATAGCCCTCCTGATCCCGGATCGCAGTAACCCGTTTTACGCTCAGATCGCCTGGGGGGTGGAAGAACAGGCCCGCCGTTACGGCTACGCCCTTATCACCTGTCACACCGATGAAGACCCTGGACTGGAAGAGTTCTACGTGTCTTCGCTCCTCCATCGCCGCGTAGCCGGATTTGTCGTCGCCCCCACTTCCGCAGGTCGCGATACCTTGTCCCCGATCCTCCGGCGGGGAGTTCCGCTAGTATTGGTTGACCGCGTCATAGAGGGCCTTCCGGTAGACCAGGTGAGCTCAGATAACGAAGGCGGAGCATATATGGCCATTCGCCATTTGCTCCAACTGGGACACCGGAATATCGGCGTGCTGTCCGGGGTCGAGGACATCAGCACTACTCAAGACCGGATTCGCGGTTACAAGAAGGCCTTCGCGGAAAGTGGGCTGCCGCTAGACGAGAGTCTGATCGCCCCTGGATGCTCCCAAATTGAAGAAGGAGCGGCCGCTGCGGAATCCTTGCTCCTAAGCGGCGAGGTCACGGCCATTTTCAGCATTAACAACATGATGACCCTTGGGGCCTTGCACTCCTTGAAGAAGCTCGGGCTTAGATGTCCCGAGGATGTTTCCCTGGTGGGGTTCGACGACTCAGAGTGGGCCGCGGTGATGACCCCGGGATTGACGGTGGTAGCGCAACAATCCTATGAGCTCGGATACCTGGCCGGTGCTTTGTTGTTCCGCCGCCTCAAACGGCGCCCAAAACCCCCTAAGCCCCGTACTGTGAAGTTGAGAACGATTCTTATCATCCGAGAGTCTACAGCTGAGCCCCGGGAGCCTCTTTCCGGAAAGCTCGCGGCGAGAGGATCATCCGTAGTGGCGAACCTATGAAAGAAAGGGGGTGGTCATAGAACAGGAAAAATTCTGGTGCACAACAATAAAATCCATGAGGAGGTTATCGGCATGTGGAGGAAGAGCTATCTTGTAGGATTGTTGGTGGTCGTTCTCTTCTCTTGGCTGAGTTGGGGCCAGGCCGGATACGAGTACGTGGTGCCTGCCGCAACCACCCTGGAAGCGATCGCCCAGGAGACCTTGGGCGATGCTGCCTACGCCCCGGCCATCATGCGGGCCACCAACGCCAAGAGCCTCGCCGATCCGGCCTACCTCAAGATCAGGACCCTGGACATGGCGATTCCCGCGGGCGCCAAGCTCTGGGTCCCCGAGCGCGCCTGGGCCGAGGCATTCGTAGCCTTCTGGGATCCTAACCGCCCCGAGGACCTCTTCGGCGGGGGGAAACTCGTGGTCGGCTCCTGGTGGACCGCCGGCGGCGAGGCGGAGGGCCTGAACGCCCTGTTCGAGATCTACGACGAGTACTACCCCGATGTCCAGATCGTGAACGCCACCATCGCTGGAGGGGCGGGGTTCGTGTTCCGCGCTGTGATCAAGCCGCGCCTGATCGCCGGGGATCCGCCGGACACCTTCCAACTCCACGCCGGCCTGGAGGTGGAGGGCTACAGCCCCGAGACCTACCTCACGCCCCTGGACAAGCTCTTCGAGATCATGGGCTGGACCGAAGTCCTCCCCAAGGACCTCCTTGACCTCCTCCTCTACAAGGGCCACTTCTGGGGCGTGCCCGTAAACATCCACCGGGCGAACGTCCTGTGGTACGACAAGGCGATCTTCGAGAAGTACGGGCTCACGCCGCCCGAGAACTGGGACGAGTTCTTCGCCATCTGCGAGAAGCTCAAGGCCGAAGGGGTGGTGCCCTTCGTGATGGGCAACGCCGGCGGTTGGGAGGCCGCGCACCTGTTCGAGACGATCCTCATAAGCACCCTGGGCGCCGAGGGCTATAAGGGCCTGTGGACCGGCGAGACCCCCTGGAGCTCGGAAGGGGTTACCGAGGCCCTGGAGATCCTGAAGAAGATCCTGGATTACGTGAACCCCGACTACGCTGCCCTTAGCTGGGACGGCGCCGGCGAGTACCTCATCGCCCACAAAGGCGCCATGATGATCATGGGCGACTGGACCAACGGTTGGTTCATGGCCAAGGGCTACGAGGACTACGGCTGGGCGCCGGTGCCGGGCACCCGGGGGATCTTCGACGCCCTCTCCGACACCTTCTGCCTGCCCAAGCGGGCGCCGAACCCCATCAACGCCTTGGGCTGGCTGATGGTCTGCGGCTCCAAGGAGGGTCAGATCGCGTTCAACACCCGCAAGGGCTCCATCCCGGCCCGGACCGACCTCACCGCGGAGGAGAAGGCCCAGTTCAACGCATACCTCCAGTCCTGCATGGACGACTTCGCCCGCGATGCCATCGTCCCCTCGGTGATCCACGGCGCCGCGGCCATCGAGTCCTGGGTCACGGACTTCAAGGACGCCGTCAACCTCTTCCTCGCCACCAAGGACGTGGCTGGAACCCAGCGCGCCCTGGTGGAGGCGGCCGAAGCGGCCCTGGCCGCGATGGGGCAGTGAGGTAGGGAGCTGGAGGCTAAAGGTGGCCCGGTCGATCGAGCCGGGCCACCTTTTTATTATTCCCCGGTGGAAAGATGAGACGACGGTGGCTCAAAGGCGAACGGCTCATCACCCTTCTTTTGCTCCTTCCCTCGGTGATCGCGGTGGCGGTCTTCGTGTACGGGTTCATCGGCTGGACGGGGTATGTATCGATGAGCAACTGGAACCAGCTCCTCCCCGACTACACCTTCGTGGGCCTGAGGAACTTCTTTAAGCTCTTCGCGCACCCCCGTTTCCAAATCGACCTCCGCAACCTCGCGGTCTTCACCGCCCTTTTCCTCACGGGATCCCTGGCGATCGGGTTCCTGCTCGCGGTGCTTCTAGATCGCAAGGTCCGGGGAGAGGGGTTCTTCCGCACCATTTACCTCTATCCCATGTCGCTTTCCTTCATCGTCACAGGGGTGGTGTGGCGGTGGCTCATGAACCCCGGCAGCCCCCAGATGGGGAGCACCGGGATCAACCTGCTTTTGGAGAAGCTGGGTCTTGGGTTCCTGAAAAGCGGCTGGTACACCGATCCCCGGGTGGGGATCAAGGCGGTGGCCGTGGCCGCCATCTGGCAGATGTCGGGGTACGTGATGGCGATGTATTTGGCGGGACTGCGGGGGATCCCCGAGGAGCTCCGGGAGGCGGCCCGGGTGGACGGGGCGAGCGAGTGGCAGGTATATCGCTACGTGATCCTGCCGCTTCTTAGGCCCATCACCTTGGGGGCGATCATCATCCTCGGGCACATCTCGCTTAAGATCTACGACCTCATCGTGGCCATGACCGGCCCCGGGATCGGGTTCTCCACCGATGTCCCCGCCTACTTCATGTGGGAGACCACCTTCCACGCCAACCGGTTCGCCCAGGGGGCAGCCATCGCCGTGATCCTCCTCCTCATGGTCTCGCTCCTCATCGTCCCCTACTTGATCTTCAGCGTGCGCCGGGAGGCGGAGGTATGACGGCGGGGAGAAGGATCCCGTGGCAACGTGCCCTCCTGTACCTGGTGCTCGTGGGGTTCGCCGCCTTCTACCTCATGCCGGTGTACGTGCTTGTGGTGACGAGCCTGAAGAGCTTCGCCGAGGTGAACCTCTACCGCATGTGGGACCTTCCTCACAGCTTCTCCCTGGAGAGCTTCAAGAAGGCCCTGCTGGGCGGCTTCGGGTTCACGGGTCTCGCACATAATTTCGTGAACAGCTTCTACGTGGCCATCCCCGCCACCCTGGCCTCGGCGTTCCTGGGGTCGCTCAACGGTTATGTCCTTTCCAAGTGGCGCTTCCGGGGCTCCAATACCCTGTTCACGTTGCTCCTTTTCGGGATGTTCATCCCGTATCAGTCGATCCTCATCCCCCTGGTCCAGACCCTGATGCGGCTCGGGCTCTACGGGAGCATCCCCGGCCTCATCCTCGCCCACACCGTGTACGGGATCCCCATCACCACCTTGATCTTTCGCAACTATTACGCCACCGTGCCCAAGGAGTTGGTGGAGGCGGCGCGGATCGACGGCGCCGGGGTGCTGGGGGTCTATACCCGGATCATGTTGCCTGTCTCCATGCCGGGGTTCGTGGTGGTGATGATTTGGCAGTTCACCTCCATCTGGAACGACTTCCTCTTCGCGGTGACCATCGCCCAGAACCCCGCGGTCCAGCCGGTGACGGTGGCCCTGAACAACCTCGCCGGTTCCTACATCGTCGAGTGGAACGTGCAGATGGCCGGATCCCTCATGGCAGCCCTCCCCACCTTGCTCGTCTACATCTTCCTCGGCCGCTACTTCATGCGGGGCCTTTTGGCCGGGTCACTCAAGGGGTGAGAGATGGAGATCAGGGAATATTTCGCGGGACTTTCGGCGCTCATCGGGAGGCTCCCTTGGGAGGAGATCGAGGGGTTCGTGGGGCTCCTGCGGGAGGCCCGGGAGAGGGGAAGCTGTGTGTTCGTGTTCGGGAACGGGGGTTCCGCCACCACCGCCTCGCATTTCGCCTGCGACCTGGGGAAGGGCACCGTCCGGGAGGGGGCCCCTCGGTTCCGGGTGGTGACCCTGCACGATATCGCCACCTTCTCTGCCTACGCCAACGACTGTGGGTACGAGACGGTCTTCGCCGAGCCCCTTAAGAACCTCGCCCACCCCGGGGACGTGGCCGTGGGGATCTCCGCTTCCGGTAACTCCCCCAACGTCCTCCGGGCCGTGGAGGTCGCCCGGGAGATGGGCCTGCGGACCGTAGGGATCACCGGGTATCGGGGGGGGAAGCTGAGGGAACTGGTCGACCTGTGCATCGTCGTTCCCTCTGACGACATGCAGTGGATCGAGGACCTGCACCTTGCCATCCTCCACGCCGTCTTCCGCGCCCTCCTCGAGGAGGATACGTAGGGCCGTGCGGTCATCGGAGGAACTCGTCCTGGCCCTGGATTTCGGGGGGACGAAGCTCGCCGCCGCCGTTGTGGAGCCCGGGGCGCGGTCGTTCCGCGCCCGGGCGTCCGTGCCCTCGCCGCCGGATAAGTCCGCGGAGGCCGACCGGGAGATCATCCTCGCCCTGGCGGAGGAAGTGCTCGGGGGTAAACGGCCCGCGGTCGTGGGCGTGAGCTTTGGGGGGCCTGTCAGGGATGGGGTCGTCCTCCTCTCCCATCATGTCCCCGATTGGGAGGACTTCCCCCTCGCGGAATGGCTGCGGGAGCGCTTCGGGGCGCCGGCGGTGGTGGAGAACGACGCCAACGCCGCCGCCCTGGGGGAGTGGCGCTACGGGGCCGGCCGGGAGACGCGACACTTCCTCTACGTCACCGTGAGCACCGGGATCGGCGGGGGGATCGTGATCGGGGGGGAGCTATACCGTGGCGCCGACGGTCTCGCCGGGGAGATCGGGCATATGGTGGTGGACCCGGACGGCCCGCGCTGTACCTGCGGGAGGCGGGGGTGCCTCGAGGCCCTCGCCGCAGGACCCGCCATCGCCCGCCGGGCCCGCGAGCTCCTCGCCGCCCACCATCGTCCCGGGGAAGGAAGGATCCTGCTGGAACTCGTAAGGGGCGACCCGGAGAGGATCACCGCCCGGGAGGTGGCGGCGGCCGCCGCCCGGGGCGATCCCTTGGCCGCCGAGATCCTGCGGGAGGCCGGTGAGGCCGTGGGGTTCGGCCTCGCCCAGGCCATCTCCCTCCTCAACCCCGAGCGGGTGGCCCTGGGGGGCGGGGTGATAAAGGCGGGGGAGCCCTTTCTCAAACATGTACGGAAAGCCGCCGAAATGCGGGCCTTTCCCGGGGCACGGGTGGAGATCGTCCTGGCCGAGCTCGGGGACGATGCTCCCCTCTGGGGCGCGGCCGCCCTGGCCCAGGACCTCCTCTGAGGCCGTGTACCTCCCCGGGACCCGCATCGAGGTGGTCAACCCCGGGATCGTGCGGGGACGAATCAAACACGCCCTGTTCGACTTCGACGGTACCATCTCCCTCATCCGGGCCGGCTGGCAGGAGGTCATGGCCCCCCTCATGGTGGAGGCCCTCCTCGATACCCCCAAGGGACGGGAGCTCGGCGAAGAGGGGCTTCGGGAGATGGTTGTGCATTACATTGCCGAGAGCACCGGCCTCCAGACGATCTACCAGATGATCTGGCTCGCCGAGCGAGTGGCGGCGTTCGGAGGGACCCCGCGGGATCCCCGGGAGTACAAGCGCATCTACAACGAGCGGCTGCTCGCCCACATCGCCGGCCGCCTCTCCGCTCTGCGCGAGGGCCGGGCCTCCCCCGAGGAGTTCGCCGTCCCCGGGGCCCGAAAGTTCTTGGAGGACTTGTGCGCCCGCGGGGTCCGGTGCTACCTTGCCTCCGGCACCGACGAGGTCTACGTCCGCGAGGAGGCGGAGCTCCTCGAGGTTGCAAGGTACTTCTCTGGCATCTACGGCGCTCAGGAGGATTGGAAGAAGTTCTCGAAGCGGATGGTGATCGAACGCATCATCGCGGAGCACAGGCTTCGGGGGGAGGAGTTCGCCGCGTTCGGGGACGGGTTCGTGGAGATCCAGGAGGCCAAGGCGGTGAGGGGGATCGCGGTGGGGGTAGCTTCCGATGAGGGAAATCCCGGGGCGCTTAATTCCTGGAAGCGGGAGCGGCTCATCCGCGCCGGCGCGGACCTCATCGTCCCCGACTTCCGGGATCACGAGGCGTTGCTTGAATATCTCGTGGAGGGCAAATGAAGGGCTCGCTGTTTTGTGGAGAGAACGTGGCACCGATTTCTTGGCAGAGAAAAGTGGCTAAATTTTGCGCGGAGGGACCATGAGGCGAGAAATAGGGGTGGCGCTGATCGGACAGCGGTTCATGGGGCGGGCCCACGCCAACGCCTATGCGAAGGTGGTGCCGTTCTTCGATCCGCCGCTGAAACCCCTGTTGAGGGTGGCCTGTGGACGCGATGAGAAAAAGCTCGCCGAGTTCGCCCGCAGGTTCGGGTTTTCCGAATACACCACCGATTGGCGGGAGGCGGTGACCCACCCCGGGGTGGGACTCGTCGACATCTGCACTTCCAATGACCTCCACGCCGAGATCGCAATTCGGGCCGCGGAGGAGGGAAAGGTGGTCTTCTGCGAGAAGCCCCTGGCGCGGGACCTCGCGGAGGCGAGGGCGATGCTCCGGGCGGTGGAGGAGGCTGGGGTCCCCCACATGGTCTGTTTCAATTACCGTTTCTTCCCCGCGATCCGGCTCGCCCGAAAGCTCATCCGCGAGGGGGCGCTGGGAGAGGTGCGCCAGTTCCGGACCATCTACCTCCAGGATTGGCTCGTGGACCCCAACTTCCCCCGCACCTGGCGGCTGGTGCGGGAGAAAGCGGGCTCCGGAGCCCTGGGGGACACCGCAGTGCACATCGTGGATCTCGCGCGCTTTTTGGTAGGGGAGATCGCGGAGGTGGTGGGGATGCTCTCCACCTTCGTCCACGAGCGCCCCTTGCCCAATGGGGGCGGGATGGGGCGGGTGGACGTGGACGACGCCGCGGCGTTCCTCGCCCGCTTCGAGAACGGCGCCACCGGCCTCTTCGAGACCACCCGCATGGCCACGGGGCGCAAGAACTTCATGCATCTCGAGGTGAACGGGGCCAAAGGGTCCCTCTTCTGGAACGCCGAAGACCCCAACGTCCTCTGGTTCCACTCCGAGGGGGATCCCGCCGCGGCGCGGGGGTTCCGGAGGATCGTGGTCACGGAGCCCGAGCATCCCTATGCCGGGAGCTGGTGGCCCCCGGGCCACATCCTGGGGTACGAGCATTCCTTCGTCCACGCCGTCTATGAACTCCTCTCCGCGTTGGCGGAGGGGCGGAACCCGGAGCCGGATTTCCGGGACGGGGTCGCGGCCCAGGCGGTCCTGGAGGCAGTGTTGCGGTCGGCCGAGGAGCGGCGCTGGGTCACGGTGGACGAGGTGTTGGGGGGCTGAGATGAACTTTCCTGAATTCCCGCGCGAGGAGCTGGAGCTACTGCCCCTAGCGGAACGGGTCCACGACATGACCCTGGCGGACGTCCTTCCCCTGGACTGGAAGCCGCCGCCGTACGAGGATCCCGCCCTCGTGGCCTTAGCGGAGCGGATCGCCGCCGCGCGCCGCGCGGGCCGGCCGGTGGTGATGCTCATGGGGGCCCACGTGATAAAACGGGGTCTCTCGCGGTTCGTGATCGACCTCTTGGAGCGGGGGATCCTAACCCACGTGGGAGGCAACGGGGCCTGCGCCATCCACGACTACGAGCTCGCCCTCATCGGGGCCACCACCGAGTCGGTGGCGCGCTACCTCCCCGAGGGGCGGTTCGGCCTGTGGCGGGAGACCGGAGGGATCAACGAGGCGGTGGTCCGGGGGGCGGCGGAGGGGCTCGGGTTCGGGGCCGCGGTGGGGAAGGCCATCGAGGAGGGAGGGTTTCCCCACCGGGATGTGTCCATCCTCGCCGCGGGCTACCGCCTGGGGGTGCCGGTGACGATCCACATCGGGATCGGCCAGGACATCATCCACATGCATCCCAACTTTGATCCCTGCGCCGCGGCGACGGCCTCCTACCGGGACTTCCTCACCCTCGCCCGGACGTTCCTGGAGCTCGAGGGCGGGGTGTTCCTCAACTACGGCACCGCGGTCATGGGGCCGGAAGTGTTCCAGAAAGCGCTCTCCATGGCCCGGAACATCGCCCACAAAAGGGGCCGACACATCGACCGCATCACCACCGCCGTGTTTGACCTCCTTGAGCTCGGTCCCGACATCCACCGCGAGGCGCCCCGGGACGATCCTCGCTATTACTTCCGCCCCTACAAGACGGTCCTCGTGCGGGCGGTGAAGGAGGGGGGCGAGAGCTTCTACATCCGGGGCGACCACCGGGTGACGCTGCCGCACCTGCGGCGCTTGGTGTTAGAGCGGCTGTGAGGATAACCAGGGCGAGGCTCGAGGAGCTGTTCGAGCGGTTTCGGAAGCTTAAGGTCCTGGTGGTGGGGGATTTCTTCCTCGACAAGTACCTCCACCTCGACCGGAGGCTCTCCGAGACCTCCCTGGAGACAGGGCTCGAGGCATACCAGGCGGTAGCGGTGCGCCCCCTCCCCGGGGCGGCGGGGACGGTGGCCAAGGACATCGCGGCCCTGGGGGCGAGAGTCTTCGCCGTCTCCGTGGTCGGCGACGACGGGGAGGGCTACGAGCTCTTCCGGACCCTGGAAGCGTTCAGCGTGGATACCTCGGGGATCATCCGGACTCCGGGGTGGCACACACCCACCTACATGAAGCCGATCATGCGGGAGCCCGACGGCCGCGAGCATGAGCTCAATCGGATCGACATAAAGAACCGCACGCCCACTCCCGGAGACCTGGAGGAAGGGATCATCACGTGCCTGCGGGAGCTGGTCCCCGGGGTCCAGGGGGTGGCGATCGTGGATCAAGTGGAGGAAAAGGACTGTGGGGTCATCACCGATCGGGTGCGGGAGGAGCTCCAGCGGCTCGCCGCTTCTTTTCCCAGGAAGATCTTCATCGCCGACTCCCGGGCCCGGATCGGGCTCTTCCGGGGGATCGTGGTGAAGCCCAACCGCCGCGAGGCCGCGCTCGCCGTGGGGCTCGATCCCACAAGGATGGGAGAGCGGGCGTACCTACTCCGGGCGGGGGAGGAGCTCCGTAGGCGCACCGGAAAGCCCGTATACATCACCGCAGGCGAGGAGGGGATCTTCCTCTTCCGCGGAGAAGGGCACGATCACGTCCCCGCGGTGCCGGTGGAGGGCCCCGTCGACCCCGTGGGGGCGGGGGACGCGGTGATGGCAGCCCTGGTGACGGGTCTTTGTGCTGGAGCCGACCCGGTGGAGGCGGCGGAGTTGGCGGTCCTGTGTGCCGCGATCACCGTGCGGAAGCTCGAGACCACCGGCGAGGCTTATCCCGAGGAGATCCTCGCCCTCTCCGCCGAGATCGGCTGCGGCTGAGCCATCAGGCCCGGGGGCTGAAGAGGGCTGTCCCCAGGCGGATCATGGTGGCCCCCTCGTCCACCGCTACCTCCCAGTCCGCCGACATCCCCATGGAGAGGACCTCCATCCGCACCCCGGGAATCCCCTCCCGCGATAGCTCTTCGAACAGCCTCCGCATCTCCCGGAAGTAGGGGCGGGAGTCCTCCGGTTCCTCCGGCTCCGGAGGGATCGCCATGAGGCCCCGGACTTCGAGGTGCGGGAACCGGGAAAGCTCCCGCACGAAATCCCCCAGGTCCTCGGGAAGGACCCCAGCCTTCTGGGGTTCGCGCCCTATGTTCACCTCCACTAGCACCGGGAGCCTCCTTTCCCCTTGGGCGAGGAGCCGCTCCAGACGCGCGGCGAGCTTCAGGGAGTCCAGCGTCTGGAGCCAGTCGAACACCTTCAGGGCCTTCTTGGCCTTGTTCCGCTGGAGGTGCCCGATCATGTGCCAGGTAGCGGGCTCCGGCACCCGGGGGCGTTTGGCCAGGGCCTCTTGGACGTAGTTCTCGCCGATGTGGGAGATCCCGGCGGCGATGGCGGCCCGGACCTCCTCGGGGCTCCTCTGCTTGGCCGCCGCCAGGATCGTCACGTGGTCCGGCACCCGCTTCAGGATCCCCTCGCACCGCCTCTTTATCTCGTCCGGGTTCATCTTTACCGGATCTTATCCCACCGGGGGAGGGGTTGGACAGTGGGATCTGTTATTATCACCCCGCCATGGGAGAAGTAATCGGAGTGGTGGATATCGGGGGAACCAAGACACGAGTGGGGCTTTTCCGGGATGGGAACCTCATCTCCCGCACCTCCTTCGCCACCAAGGGCCTCCCGGAGGTTACGGAAGCCCTGCGGCGGCTTCTTTCCCGGATCAAAGCCGAGCCCGCTTGTATCGGGGTCGGGGCGCCAGCCCCAATGGACATGCGCCGGGGGGTGGTGCTCAACTGTCCCAACCTCCCGCACTGGAACGGTGTGGCGGTAGTGGAGGAGCTCGCGCGGGAATTCGAATGCCCCGTGTATTTGGCCAACGATGCCACCTGCGCCGCCATCGGGGAGCTGGAGTTCGGCCACCGCGCCCGGGACTTCGTCTACATCACCTGGTCCACGGGGATCGGCGGGGGGATCGTCTCCGGGGGGCG